>Ga0126371_10000008_pt1 | contig 125680 bp, 109 predicted proteins | sample PanSoiMetaPlot_4_FD_110145 | JGI IMG/M metagenome (GOLD analysis project Ga0126371, IMG submission 110145) | Tropical forest soil microbial communities from Panama - MetaG Plot_4 | ecosystem: Environmental > Terrestrial > Soil > Tropical forest > Bulk soil | place: Panama | collected 2016-02-17
TCGTTCCGCGCCGCCACTGCAACGCGCGCCCCTGCGCCTGCGAGCGCAATCGCCGTCGCACGCCCAATCCCCTGCGACGCTCCTGTAACCACCGCCGTTTTTCCCGCCAGCGAAAACATCTGTGATTGTTTTCCTTCCCGTTTGAATTCAGGCTTCGCTGATTTCCGCGCGAGCTTTCGCCACTTTCTCCACCGTAGCCTGCAAACTCGCCGCGTCTTCCACGTTGAACGCGCGCACAGATCGGTCAATCTGCCTCAGCAATCCGCTCAGCACGCGTCCCGGACCCACTTCCACAAAAATCCTCACATCCTGCGCAATCATCTCGTGAATTGAATCTTCCCAGCGCACCGGCATGCACACCTGCCGGATCAGCGCGTCTCGCGCATCCTCACCGCTCGTGATCGCCTCCGCATCCACATTGGTAATCAGCGGAAACCGCAGCGCACCAAACTGCGCCGCGCGTAAATCCGCTTGCAATCGCGTCTCCGCCGGCTTCATCAGCGCACAATGGAACGGCGCGGAAACTGGCAGAATCACCGCGCGTTTCGCTCCGCTCTGCGAAGCAATTTCCACCGCTCGCTTGACCGCCGCCGCGCTTCCCGAAATCACCGTTTGCTCCGGCGAATTCAGATTCGCCGCCGTAACCACATCTCCGTTCGCGGCCTTCTTACAAATGTCCGCCACTTCCGCCGGCGCCAATCCCAAAATTGCCGCCATCGCGCCCTGCCCTTGCGCGACAGCCTCTTGCATGTAACGCCCGCGCTTCCGCACGAGCTTCACTGCCGCCGCAAAATCCAAACTCCCCGCCGCCACCAGCGCCGAATACTCCCCCAGGCTGTGCCCGGCCACATAATCCGGCGTGACGCCATTCTCTTCGAGCACTCGTTCCGTCGCCACTGACACCGTCAGAATCGCGGGCTGCGTGTTCTCCGTCAGCTTCAGCTCGTCTTCGCTGCCTTCAAAACACATCTTCGACAGCGAAAATCCCAGCGCCGCATCCGCCGCGTCAAACACTTTGCGCGCCGCCGGAAACGTCTCCGCCAGATTCCGGCCCATGCCCGGATACTGCGAGGCCTGCCCCGGAAATAAGAATGCCACCTTGCTCATCGGATGATCCCGCATAGCAATCCGTGCCCTGACGGACGCCGATGCCAGCTTTTATCCCTCTTTACGTGGAAAGTCCAGCGTTGGCTCGCTCCCCAAAACCTACGCGCGTGCGCTGGCTACTGCTGCGGAAAGCTCCTTCTCGATTTTCTCGTTCGCCTTGGCCCGACAAAGTTCCGCCGCCACGCGAATGGCATTCTTGATGGCGTTGGAATTCGACCGCCCGTGCCCAATCACAGTGATGCCGCGAACCCCCAAGAGGGGCACGCCGCCGTACTCCGAATAATCGATCTTCTTGCGAAATTCCGCAAACGCGCCCCGCGACAGCACGTATCCCATCTGCGCGCTCAAGCTGCTTTTCAGCGCTTTCTTCAGCATTCCGCCAACGTGCTCCACAAGGCCTTCGCTGATTTTGAGCACGATGTTTCCGATGAAGCCGTCACAAACGATCACGTCCACGTCGCCCTTAAAGAAATCCTTCCCTTCCACGTTCCCGATGAAATTCAGCGAAGTCTGCCTCAGGCGATTCGACGCCTCTCGCGTCAGCTCGTTTCCCTTCATTTCCTCTTCGCCAATCGAGAGCACTCCCACTCTCGGTCGCTTCGTTCCAAAAATCGCGCGGTAGTAAATCTCACCCATAATCGCAAACTGCTCGATCTGCTCCGGCTTCGAATCCACATTCGCGCCTACATCGAGCAAAATCGATGCGCCGCCCTTCGCATTCGGAAACGGAGCTGCCAGCGCTGGACGGTCCACCGATGGCAGCGTCCCCAGCACGAACCGCGCCACAGCCATCACCGCGCCGGTGTTTCCTGCGCTGACCAACGCCTCCGCCTGCCCTTGCTTGACCAGCTTCGCGCCCACGTGCACCGAACTGTCGCGCTTCTTGCGGAACGCCACCGAAGGCGAATCGTCCATGGTGATCACTTCCGTCGCGTTCACGATTTCGATGGGCAGCCCACGCGCCCCGTGGCGGTTCAACTCCGCGCGCACTTTTCCTTCCAACCCAACGAGCACAATGCGCACACCATATTGCCGCGCGGCGAGCACCGCTCCTTCCACTTCCGCTCGAGGAGCGTGGTCGCCGCCCATGGCGTCCAGCGCAATCGTTGTCATGAATTCACCGCGCTAACTTTTGCCGGCAGGGGTTCCCCGCAGAGACCAGGCTAAAGCTTAAGCTGAAGTATCCACCACCGCTCGGCCCTTATAATAACCACAATGCGGGCACGCGCGATGCGGAAGTTTCGGCTCGTGGCAATTCGGACAGCTCGTAATCGTCGGTGCTTTCAAATGATCGTGCGCCCGACGGGTGCTCGTGCGCTTTTTTGAGTGACGTCGCTTTGGATTCGGCATTCCTGCTCCTTCTGCATTTTCCCGAAGAAGCGCACACGGCGCCTTCTTCGCCTGTTTTGAACCCCATTATTCTACTGTACTTTACTGTTTTTTCGGCCAGTCTTGCTTCAGCCGAGCAAGCGGAGCCATTCGCGGGTCCGAAGTGTGGCTTTCACAGCGGCATTCTTCCTGGTTCAAATTCACTCCGCAGTGCGGGCACAGTCCCCGGCAATCGCTGCGGCAAATCACCTTCATCGGCAGCGACAGAGTCACTTGTTCGGCCAGCACATCTGCCAGAAACAGCCCGTCGCCTTCGAAAAACGCAACATCTGTATCATTCAGATTCAGCCGGATTTCCTCGTCCTTGCGGATCGAAGTCATCGGCCGGTAAATCAAATCGAAATCCTTGGCCACTTCTTCCACCACTGTCTCCAAGCACCTCGCGCAGGTCAGCTCCAGCCGCGTGTGGAACGTCCCAAAGATGCGGATCTGCCCGTCGACCAATTCTGCCGTCGCGCGCACGTCCAGCGGCTCGATCTGGTGGAAATCCCCGGAGTGAAAATCCAGCGTGCCCGGCGCGTAATCCTTCCGGATTCGGATCTTGCGAGTGGCGAGTTCGTGTACATCCAGGAACATAAAAATCCCGTGAAAACTATCGAAAAACTCAGCGAAAATCCATTATAAAACTCGTTCGCCCCTTGTCAAGGAACCCTGAAACATTCGTTCCTCCTGACGCCTATCCGTTACTTGCCCGCGAGTACACGGACAATTTCTGCTCTGACATTCTTCCGGCCAGTGCCGTATGCTTTAAGGGGCATGAGTGGTTCGGCAAATGAACGAGCTCGGGCCTCCATCGGCCTATGCTTCATCTGCACGCACTCGCGCAAAATCCAGTCCGACCGCGACTCTGTATTCTTTCTCTGCAAACTCTCCGAAACCGATCCCGCCTTCCCCAAATATCCCCGGCTGCCCGTCCTCTCCTGTTCCGGCTACACCCCGGCCCCATCCACAATGAAGTAATTTTTTCTCCTGTGCCCCACAGTTCGCTATTTTCGCGCGCCGATCTGCTCGCCGTATTGTTGCAGCAAAAAATTATCTGTCATTCCGGCAATGTAATCGCGAACCACGCGATGCACAGGCTCCTTGCGCGCGCGTTCCGTGTAGCCGCGCGGCATTTTTTCCGGCTTCGCCAAATAAAAAAGAAAAAGTTCATCCAGCGCCGCAACCGAACGCTCGCGGTCTTCGACAATCGCCGGATTCTCGTACAGCCGCGATTTCAGAAACTTTTTCAATTCCAGATTTTCCGCTGCCACGCGATTAGAAAAACTCGCAAGGCGCCTTGGATGACTCCGAATATCTTCCGTCGTTGCAATCCCCGCATGCTGGACTTCCTTGCGTGTGTTCTCAATCAAGTCGGTCGCAAACTCGTCGAGGATTCTTTTCAGCGTTTCATTGAATTTCAATTTGCGCTGGCCGCGCGGATATTTTGCATCCACTTCTGAAAATCCTTTGTTGAAAACGGAAACCTCCGCCGTAAGCTCGTCCAGATGCACGAGGCGCGCCTCGAAACCGTCGTCCAAGTCCGCAGTGTTGTAGGCAATCTCGTCCACCAAATCGATCAGCTGCGCTTCGAGCGGCGGGCGCTGATCAAGCAAATACTCTGCAAGCTCCGGAAATTCGCCCGCTGAATAATCACGCGGATGTTTGACAATCCCTTCACGCACTTCGAACGTCAGATTTAGGCCCGGAAAGTCCAGATAGCGCTGCTCGAAATGTTCGACGATGTAGAGCGCGTGTAAGTTGTGATTGAAATGTTCGCCGTGCTCGCGCATACGCAAATCGAGTTGGCGTTCACCGGCATGACCGAACGGCGGATGGCCAATGTCATGAGCGAGCGCAAGCGCTTCTACCAAATCGCTGTTCAGTCCGAGCGCTCCGGCGACGGTGCGTCCAATTTGCGCGACTTCGAGCGTGTGCGTCAGGCGGTTGCGGAAATGATCGGAGAAGCGCGTAGTGAAAACTTGCGTCTTCGCCTCGAGGCGACGAAATGCGCGCGAGTGAATGACGCGGTCACGGTCCCGCGCATAATCGCTGCGGTAGGGATGCGACGGCTCGATGAATCTCCGGCCGCGCGTGACCGCAACATCCATCGCATGCGATGCAAATTGGGCCGCTTCATTCATCGCTGGCATTGTAGCGAAACGGCGCAGCGCTTCCCATTCCGAGTGTTTCTGGTATGCTGTTGCGCATCGAACGCTTGGAGTCCTGTGATGCGAATCACGAAATTACTGGCTGCGGTTTTCATTCTTGGTTTTGCCGTCGCCGCGCGGCCACTCGCCGCGCAATCTTCGCAAACAGCGCAGGCCGATTCTGCAAGCCCCTCCGCCACGCAGCTTGACGTCAGTGTGACGCAAACCTGGACCGACACAAGGATCGACATGCGGAGTGGTGAAAAGCTGCAAGTCACGGCGACGGGCAGCGCGAATTATCCGAACGGAACGAGCTTCAGTCCTGACGGGCTCTTGCGTGGATGGAAAGATATGCTGCATCAATATGCAGTGCCTGATGCGGGACACGGTGCGCTGATTGCGAGGATCGGCTCAACGGACGGCTCGCAACCGTTTCTGATCGGCGCTTCAAAAGAATTTGTGGCTCCTGTCGCCGGGCATTTGTTTCTTGGCATCAATGAAAGCGAAAAGGATGCGGGGACCGCGCAGGGCAGCTTTCACGTCACGATTGCAATCCTTTCACCTGGTTTGGCGACGCCGGAAGGTGCGCTCGTCGGCGGTCCTGCGGAAACGGCAATTTCTTCGATCACTCCTGAAATCCTCGGAGAAATTCCGCGGCGCGTTTCGGACCCGCAAGGAAATCCCGGCGACATGGTGAACATTTTCATTGTAGGCACGCAGGATCAATTGACGCAGACATTCGCCGCGGCAGGATGGGTGCAGGTTGATCGCTCGGTCGAATCCACTCTCGCCGTCGGTTTGGAAGTAACGCTGGCAAAAAAAGATTACCTCACTATGCCGATGAGCACGCTTTACCTTTTCAAACGGCCGCAGGATTTCGGTTTTGCGCACGCTGAGCCGGTGCGCGTGGTGATGTCACGCAATCATCTTCGAGCTTGGAAGTCTTCGTACACGGTTGATGGGCGTCCGCTGTGGTGCATCGCGGCAACGCACGACATCGGATTTGAGCGCGACCAGCGCAACAATGGAGTAACACACAAGATTGATCCGGCGATCGACGGCGAGCGCGAATATGTAAACGACACTTTGTCTGCGACTGGCTTCGTCGTACAGCGCAATCACGTCACGCCGAGCGATCCACTCACCACGGCGAAGACGGCCACAGGCGGCGAGTTTCACTCCGACGGACGCATTCTCGTTCTAGTTCTTTCCACACAAAACAGCAGCAGCAATTGATCGCGGCCAAGTGGTTGCTCATCGCGTGAAACGGCACTAGAATCCCCGGCCAGTTTGCGCCCCGAGGATTTCACGAATGCTTTTTGCCGCGCTGATCTGGCCGCAGCCTCTTCGCCCCGCGCACTCGCTCGCGCTTTCTGCACTTGTCGCTCTGATTCCGTTGATTGTGGTGCTTGCGTTGATGGGTGGTTTGCGAAAGGGCGGCCTTTTTTCCTCCGCATGCGGACTTGCCACGGCGGTCGCGCTGGCGATTTTCGTGTGGCGCATGCCGGTGATACTGGCGGGCTGGAGCGTGATTTACGGCGTCATTTACGCACTGTGGTCGATCATGTGGATCGTTTTCGCAGCGCTGTGGCTTTACAACTTGACCGTCACCACAGGAAACTTCGATTTGTTGCGGCGCTGGATGGAGCAGCACGCTTCCGGAGACGCTTGCATTCAGGCGATTCTGGTTGCGTTTTGTCTGGGCGCGCTGCTCGAAGGCACAGCAGGGTTTGGAACGCCGGTGGCGATCACTGCGTTCTTGCTTGTGGGCCTGGGATTTCAGCCGCGGCGAGCAATTCTTCTTTCGCTGATTGCGGATACTGCACCTGTGGCATTCGGCGCGCTGGGAATTCCGATTGTTGCGCTCGCGGGCGTCACCGGACTCGACCTGATGAAACTCTCCGCGATGGAAGGACGGCAACTGCCATTTCTTTCAGCGATTTTGCCTGCATATTTGGTTTGGATTGTGGCGCGGGGAACGGGCCTCAAACGCGCGTGGCCCGCAGCGTTTGTTTCCGGCGCGAGTTTTGCACTCGCGCAATTTTTTGTTTCGAACTATTGGGGGCCGTGGGCCGCCGATATCATCGCGGCGCTCGCATCGATTGCAGCGCTGGTGATTTTTCTGCGTTTTTGGAAGCCGCGCACAGAAGTAAGTCCGGATGCTGCAGCGCTTCCCGAATCAAATGCGGCGCGCCTTTCTGCATCGCAATCGTTTGAAGCGTGGCTGCCATGGAGTTTGCTTTCCGCGGTAATGGTGCTCTGGTCATACACCAAGCTCTTTCAGAAAGGGCAGATCACATTTGCAATTCCACATTTGCATAACGCAGTTCTGATCACGCTCTACGGAAAGCCATACGCTGCGAAATATTCTTTCCAGCCGCTGGCAACAGGAACGGCCGCGCTCTTCGCGACGATTTTGACGGCGATATGTCTTCGCGTGAAGCCGAAGACATTCGCGGAATCGGGCATGAAGACGCTGCGGCAGCTTCGTTTGCCCGGGTTGACGGTGATACTGATCGTGGCGCTAGCGTACCTCTACAACTACTCCGGAATGGCATACACGCTGGGCGACGCGGCTGCGAACGCGGGTGCATTTTTCCCCGTGCTGAGCAGCTATCTGGGATGGGTGGCGTGTTTTCTGAGCGGAAGCGACACGGCGAGCAATCTTCTGTTTGGGAATTTGCAAGTCGCTGCGGCGCACCAGCTGCATTTGAATCCGGTGCTGCTGGCGGCGACGAATTCGAGTGGCGCGATAACGGGGAAAATGATCTCACCGCAAAACATAGCGGTGGGCGTAACAACGGTTGGGCTGATTGGCGAGGAAGGACGGGTGCTGCGATCGACTTTCTGGCACAGCATTTTTCTGGCGGCGCTGATTGCCCTGCTGGCATTGGCACAAGCACACTTTCTGGCATGGATGGTACCTTGAGCACACTTCGACGGGCTGCATGAAACTGACCTCTCATGGGCTGCGTCCCTCTTATTGAATCGGAGGTGGTCCCGATGAAACGCAATTCACCCCTGACAGCAATTTTCCTCATCAGTTTTCTCGCAAGTGCGGCGGTGGCAGTTGCACAAACCAACTTCAGTGGCACATGGAAACTTGATCACGCGAAGAGCGAGGCAAGCTCCGTCAATACGCCCAAGAAAATGTCCATGAAAATCGAGCAGAGTGGCGCGCAGATGTCCGTATGGTATTGGGTGACGGACAATTTGGGCGATCACGACTGGGGATCGAATTACACGCTCGACGGAAAAGCGAACCACAATTCGTGGGACGGGATCGAAGTGAAATCCTCGCAGGAATGGGACGGCGAGTCGCTCGTTTTCAATGTGGAGCGCGGCACGAATACGCAATACAAAGAAATGTGGTTGCTTTCGGCGGACGGTAAGACGCTGACGGTTACGAGGCATACGATTTTCGCGCGCAGCGATCTGACTGAAACATTCGTCTACAACAAGCAATAGGGACAAGCATACGCACGCGCTGGCGTGGATGGTTCCTTGAGTACGAGCCAGATCAGGGTTTTTCGGTCGACTGGGGAGTTATCGCTCTGCTCTTACAGAAGCGTGTTGACGCATCACTGATTAGCCTTGCGAGCGATAAGTCCGAAACCATGACCGGTTGCATCGTTCCGGAGCGCACTGAGCTCGGCGACTCCCTTGGATCTGTTGTTGAGAGACAAGTCTAACTCGGCGAGCAGAAGCCGTAACCTGAACTCGTATTCCAAATATCTCGACTTTTGCGCCTGGGCGAGGGCCGCTTCGAGGTTTTGCCGGAACTCAGGGGTACGCGGTTTCGACGGGGTATGCGCCTCTGCCATGGCGATTTGGGAAAAAGCGATGAGGATTTCGAACTGCAAAGGGATGTTGTCCGTTTTCTTTGAGAGCTTGCGGCCTTGCTTCAAAGCACCCTGCGCCTCCGGAATTTTATTTTGGGCCAGAAGCGAGCGCGAGAGAACAACAAAGGCCATGGCCTGGTCCGGTTCCGACTTTTCGGTTTGAAATTCATTTGCAGCGGCCCGCGCCTGATTTTCTGCTTCGGCTGCATGGCCTTCTTCCAGCGACAATTGAGCAAGGTACAAGCCGCTCGCGGCGGCGTTGTGCTTTTCTCCGATCCGTGTGCGGATCGCTAGAGCTTCTTCCTGTTTCTGCCGTGACGTCACCAGATCGCCTTTCGCGCGAAAAACCTCTGCCAGCCCCGCAAGATCGTAGGCCACACCGCGCTGGTAGCCGATCTTTTGCTTAATTTCGAGAGCTTCTGTGTATTTGCTCTTTGCTCCTGCAAGATCTCCCATTTCGAAAAGCAAGACCGCCACATTGCCCAAGGCTGTTCCCGTGGCGCGCTGGTCGCCCGTTTCGCGGAAGATGGCCAGCGATTCTTGGTTGAGTGCCAGAGCTTCTGAAAGATTACCCTGGGCGTCAGCGATATTGCCTATGTTTCCCAGAGCGCCAGCTGTGTTGGTCTTGGATCCGACGTCACGTTGAATCTCCAGTGTCTGCTCGTAGAGGTGCTTGGCCTGATCGAGTTCGCCGCGTTCGTAATGAATGACGGCCAGGGAATTCAACGAAGATGCCGTTCCTCGGCGGTCTCCGATACGCCGAAATATCGCCAATGCCTGCTCGCAATCCTCTTGCGCACGCGAATAATCGCCCATCTCAGCAAGAACCGTCCCGCTAGACCGCAAGGCGGATGCAACTCCTTGGTCATCTCCCGCGGCTGAAAAGAGTTCCTGAGCCTTTTTCAACGTGGCAATGGATTCGTCTCTTTGCCCAAGCCGGCGAAGCGCCCAGCCTTCTCTTACCGCGGCGCGGGCTACGACCATACGCTCACCAATCAACTCGGCATTTTTGCCGGAATGTTGCGAAAAGAGCTTGTCCTGTTCGAAATCGCCCAAGGATTCGTAGGCGACGGCCGCCGACAGATCGATCCGCGGATCGCGGCTGACCAAGGGCGGGAGTTTTCGCAAACGTTCAATCGTGACCAGGGCCTCTTTGCCTTTTCCCGCGGAAGTTTGTGAATCGGCGAGACCCAAACCGTACTCGACGTTGTCGGGAAACAAAGTATAGAGCTCCTGGTAGGTGGCGACCGCCTTGTCCCAATCCCAGAGGGCTTCCCAATATTGGGCCGCGATGGAAAGGCGATCTTGCCGTGAAAGGTTTTCGGAAAGATCAAAGGCGCGCTTCGCGGAAAGCTTGGCTCGTTCATCGTAACCAAGGGCTGACCAAACCCGGGCCATCGCCGAATGTCCCATCGCGTAGGAGGGCTCCAGAGAGACCACCTTACTCAGAAGCTTTTCTGCCCCCTCCGCATCATACGAGCGCAACCGCAGCAGCCCTTCGGAGTAAAGCCGCGCGGTTTCCGTAGTAGAGGGCAGCGCAGCTTGCAGCTCGCTTTCTTCGGTCCCAGAAATCTCGGCGACGCCGAGTCTTTCGCGAAGCTGCGTTCCCGAACGGGAGACCATGGCGAACAAATCATCAGGAGTTCCCGTCTGCGCGATGGATGCCACGGTTTCGCCGGTTAATGCGTCTTGCGCCCGAAGATCAAGGCGAATTTGTTTTCCGGAAGCGCGATTCAAATCCACAATGGAGCCGGAAATAACAACGTCACTACCCAGCCGGTTCCGAATTTGCGAAAGAGTGGATCCGGAAAACCCGTCTGCATCGGGTAGTTTCAAATCCGCTTTTGCGCGGTTAGTGTCTTCTCCCGGAGCGACGCGTAATTGTCCGCCGGCCGCAAGTTCGGTGGAAAGCATTTCCGCGAACGCACCGGGCAGCCATTCATCGTCCTGCCGGCCCGAAACATTTTTTATTCCCAGCACAGCAACGGAATGTCGCGGGTTGATAACTGGCGGAGCGGGAGTGAGTGCCGCCGTCCCGCTTTTCAGCGGCCGCCGAGCGCGGACCGCCAGAAAAGCAGCAGCGGTAGCAGCCAACGCAATGAGGGAAACCAAAATCCACCGCCACTTCGCAAAAAATCTGGCGGCGCTTGGAAGTGCGAAAATCTGGGGGCCTACATCCGGCAGGTCTTTTTGAGGATTAATTCTTGCCAGTTCATCATTCGCAGTATCAAAGTCTCGTTCCTTCTCCTCTCGAATAACTACCCTGGTCCTTTTTTGCGTGGCCCAGGCCAAGCCTTGCCCATTCACCGGCAGCACTTCGACTTTTGCCACAAAGCGGTAGCCAAGGCGGGGTACAGTTTCGATGTATTTCTGATCTTCGTTGGCTCCTTCCCCGAGTAGTTTTCGCAACATGGACACATATTGGGTGAGGTTGTTCTCCTCCACAAATGTGTCCGGCCAGAGCGCGTTTAGCAGGTCGTGCTTGGTCAGAAGCTCTTCGCTCCGTTTGACAAGCAGAACGAGCAGTTCGAAAGCCTTGGGAGGGAGGGGAATGGTGCTGCCGTCTTTTTGCAGCGTATGACCAAAGGTGTCCAGGCGGAAGGGCCCGAACGCGAACATCTCCTTTGTTGGGCTGGGGATAGGAGAGTTCACAGTTTTCTCATCCTTAATTCAGAATTTCCCAAGGACAATTCCATCGCTTTCTGTCATTGCTGACCTGCCAGTGCGCAGGGCGCGGGATATGCCGCGGATTTTAAGCCACGCCGCGCGGCCTGGCAAGCATTGGCAATTGCGGGTTCGCTCAGGGGGCCTTTTGAAAGGGCGGCAGAAAGTGACGCGCGAGATCACCATCGAAACCACGGAGACAACTCTTTCGTGGAATAGCCGTTTAATTTCCCTTCCAGCGTGCCAGCAATGCGGGCAAGACTCCCGCCTCGTTCCTTTCACGGAAATCGTGACTGCCCTTGAGATTGATCCCGCCCAGTTGCGTTACTGGGTAAGCGAACGCTGCGTGCACTTCCAGTTTTCAGGGGACGGTGGCCTCTCGATTTGCTGGAAGACGCTTTCCGCCCTGCTCGAACAACGTGCAGAAGCGGCAAGCGAGCCACCGCTGAATTGTCCGGAAGCGTCTGTGCCTCCGGAAAAAGGGAGCAGCTGCGAGCCCTCGCTTCACGGTCGCTCTCGCACTGACAAAAGAGGTTCGCGCTGATGACTCGACCATTCGCAGTATCGCTTCCAGCCCTCACTTTGCTCATCGCCTGCTCAGCCCTTATCCCGCTTGCAGCTTCCGAATCCACCGCGCAACAGCAAGGTGCTCAGACGCTGCAGCAGGTTGCGGATACGGCAATCAAGACCGCACTCGCGAATCACGAGACGCCAGACCAAGCCTTGCAAGATGCCCGTAACGCCGTCAGCACCGCGGACATCAATGCCATGTATGAAGGTCTGAAAGCGCAGGAGAATGCCGTACAAGCCGCCGCTGTCGCCAACGGCATTGGTGTCCCGCCAAGCGCTACGCCCGAGCAGGCGGCGGTCATCCAGTACAGAATCTCTATCGCCGATGGAAGGACTCCAGCTCAAGCTCAACAAGATGCCGCCGGCGCTGCCGGCAATGCCGATCTGGATGCGAACTCGGCCCGCGATCAGGCTGCTGGCCAGGCGGCTGCCAATATTTACAACGCTACTCAATCGGCCAGCGCGACAAACATTCAGTTCAATCCGACGGAGGTCCTGCCCCATTCCTCCGAGCCGGTGGATTTCAGCTCACTGCCTCCGGGCGAGACCGGCGTGCGAAGCGAATACGACGGAAGTCTCACGACTATCGATCCTGCTGGAAATGTCTTTCACTGGTACATTGATCCGAACAAGGGCCTCCAGGTAATCGCTCTCGTAATCGTTGGTTCCGGGCCTAAACCGATCGCGCCAAGTGCTCCCGATAAGAACGGTAGCTCGGGAAGTGCACACGCGGGCGGGAAGCCCCTAGGAGGCACCACCGGTAAGACAGGCGCCGGTGGTCTCAGTCCAACCGAGATCACTAATGGCGAAAAGTCAGCCGCAACGAAATCTGCCTCGTCTCCGCGCTATTTTGAATTCAAGTTCCACCATTCAGCGCCAAATCTAGAGGCGACTGGCGGCGCGGCGGCGGCACAGGAGGACTTCGGTAAGGCGTTCGTAAACAGTGTGTCCCTCGGAAATGAATTACGGTCGAATCCAACAGCCACGCTGCGAGACGAATTTAATAGCTCCACCCAGATGGTCTTCAAGGCGTGGGACCAGGAACAGGAGTGCCTGAATGGATCGCCCAATTGTCAGTCGGGCAATTCCGCATCCCCTTTCACGTATACCTTTGTTTTGCAGCAGCAGCCGGGCAATCCATCGGCCACCGCCGGCTCTCCCGCAGGAACTCCCCACAGCATTACTTATACATGCCTTCCTTTCTCCCAAGGCTCGCTCACTGGGCACTGGCAATGTTTCAATTTTCTTCAGGATTCGACACCGAGCCTGATGCTGAACGGGATCAACCTTAATGATTTTAACGTCGGCCACTTTGAGTGCTTCGGACAGGGCTCAGATGCACAACTCAATGGGCTCACCTGCGATTCCCCGGGTGGAAGCACGGCCCGCCTAAATTTTTCACCAAGCGTCAAGCTTTCCTGGGATTTAGGCGTCACAAACCGAATCCGATTTTCGGGGTTCAGCTCTTACAACCCGCCCACCGACGTGACCGGAGCAACCTCCACCGGCGCAAACCCTGTTTCGACATCGACCTGGCTAAGGACACCTCTCAGACTCACACGGCTGAAAAATGGCGGACTCGGATTCGACGTCCCGCCCGCCAACTCCACAGGCACGCTCGCAACAGGAACGTCCAACCGATTCCGGGGTTTCGTATTCGCTGCACACTACACCTGGTCGCACCCATCTGATGTGTCCCCTGTGCCCGACTTCGTTTCAACTGGCTTCGCTCCAGTCGACTACGCTTCGTTAATGTCCGCGCCCACAGACGTTCCGAACGCTCTAACAGCGACAGGTCCCACAGGCGGTCAAGTCCAATATGGCGGTTTTCTGTTCCACAGTTTGCCTAATCAGGGCGTACTAGTCATCCCCAACATTTCTGTCCCGAGCAATTCCGAGACAAACTTTAACTTCGATTTCTCGAGCATTCTGCCGAAATCCGATGTCGCGCCAAATAGCGGCTCGTGGTTATCTGTGACGGGTTCCGTAACTGATGCGAATAATCCCGGGAATACAGAAGCAGTGCAGTTCTGCAACGACGCCAGCGGCACCAGTTGCTATTCCTCACTTCAGTTCACCCAAAACAACCAACAGCAGTGGATAGGTTTGAATTTCGGTCCGTCGTCCACGCCTAATTCGATCAATGGGGGTACCCCTGGAGGCTCTGCGAGCGTAGCTGGAGGAACGACAGGAGGATCTGGCACTCCCGGCAACGTGTTCAACTGTTTTGCCAGTGTGGCCGTCTCGCCGATGCTCCGCAGTGAAGGCTCCTCTACCGACTTGGGCGATATCATTCTCAACTGCTCGCCACGTCCTGGTGAAACGAACTCTCCGTCAGGAGCGATCCCTAGCACGGGAAGCATAACGCTCAAGTTCAACCCCAATGCTCCCTTTGCCGTTCCGAATCTGCAGGGAATCCGGCTCTTCACTGGTTCCAGCGTTTCTGGAAGTCCTGCTGCAGGCACTGGCACACAGCAACCTAATGTGTTCCAGGGCGAGGTGTCAGGGAACCAAGTCACATTCGTTGGCATACCAACTCTCGCACCGGTTACGTCGGGTGCCAGCCGCATCTACAGAATCACGAACATCCGCGCCAACGTGAATGGCACCGGCGGCGCCGCGCTGAAGCCCGTGCAGGTACAGATCACAGGCTCGCCCAACTTTTTGATAGATCCGAGTAGCTTCACACACCTGTCGCCCTTGTCGGGGATCCAGTTCGTTGACACGTTGCCAGCGGGCGTCACGGCCGGCACGACAGTCACCACCCCTAGCGGTGTCAATCCCGACGTCACGCTCTCCGCCACCGTCACTCCGCCAAGTGGCACGACTGCAACGCCGCCGCCAAATGGAAGCGTCACGTTCACTAACAACGTGGGAACCGCAGGGGGCGCTTCAAATCCCGCTACCGGCGGCGGGATATTTTTGCCACCCAGTGTGCTAAGTCTCACCTCAGCCAACAGCCTTCTGGGCGTAACGAACACGGCCGTCGACGTCGCCATCAGCATCGACAATCAGCGCATCACGATTCGCGTTACGAAGAAAAAAAGCGCACGCAACAATCTTCTCGATCGCCCCGACTGGAGTGCGCACAATGACTCCCGGGTGCGTTCCGACGCACGCATGCGGCTCGCTTCCTTCTCGCTGCGCAGTCCTCTCATGGACTTCTCGCCGGGCGCCCTAATGAATTCGTTCACGAATTCCTTCGCGCACGGTAGCTCCGGCGCAGCTGATCTCAGCAAGGCCCTTTACTCCATCGTCGCCAACGGAAAATCGAGCGGGTTCGCCGCTGAACTCCAGTTCTTCGATCCCACTGGCCGCATTCAGGATCCGGAACTGCCCGAAGGGACCATCCTTGAGCCGGTCAAGCTTGGCGCCGCCAAATCCGTCGCCGAGCTCAAGCCGGGCGCCAACGTGATTCGCAAACCGCTCGAAGCCTACTGCGTCGATTATCTGAAGCCGCCACCAGCTAACGGCATGCTGTATCGCATTGTCCCAGCGGACGAGCAGGCGAAATACGGCGATCTAAGCTCCGTCTTGCAAGCCGGGCGCGAACTCGATGAAGAGAACGCGTACACTTCCGATAGCAATCCGGAAATCTACAAGGTTTTCATTCAGCAATACGCGCTCTGGGCCGTGATTCAGCAGTGGAATCAGGATCAGTTCGCCGAAGTCTTTCGCGACAAAACCAAAGCCAACGCGGCGGCCGCGCGCGTCCCGTGGACCCAGCAGATGGACCAGTCCTTGACGAAGCTGGTCCCCGGGCGCTGGCGCGACATCATGCTCGTCAAGGAGCGCGCTGCAGAAATCGCCAAGCGACGGCAAGCACAGGATCCGAAGAACCATCAATAGGGAAAATGTTCCTGAGGAGATCGTTCACGCAACGAGGGCCAGCAAAACCAGAACGCAAAATCAAAACGGAGGCAGTTACAATGAATGCTCGAAAGCTTTTCCGTAGTTTAACCATCCTGGCGATGTCGTTTCTGCTGCTCGCTTCCCGTGCAGCCGCTCAGAGCAAGACAATCAATGTTGCCGATCTTCCCGACGGAAGCACGCTCAGTATTGTCATCGAAATGGATCCGAAAGCGGGCGCGAACGCAACCGCGAATGTCACTTCAAACGGCCCTGTCAGCAATCCAGATATTGAAGCCTTCCTTGATCCCAACAAGCCTCAAGTCCAAATGCAGGCATGGAAATGCCCTGGACCAAACGGAACCATCCAGGTCATCTTTGAGCCCGTAGGCCAGCCGAATCCATGCCCAGATGGCGAGCGCCTTGCTGTCGTTTGGTTCGGCGGCAACTCCGGCGACGTCACCATCAACGCCGCCGGCGGGAACATTACTATTTCGCAGCCGCCAAACGCCGCTTCGGCGTCCAGCACGGGAACGGCGCCCGGGCATTTCGGCACCACGGGCTGGAATGTTGTCGCCAGCGGGTTTGGCGCAATTAATTTCATCCAAAACACTCATCTAGCGGAGGGCGGAGGTGACGCCGCACTGATCTTGCACCGGGATTGGTTCGGCGGCGGAATTTACTTCCGTGTGGATGAGACTCCTACGAGCAAGGTATCGAGTTTCTCGGGCAGCGCCACGTCTGCAACGAACAGCGTGGGGCGTACGGACATAGCGGGCGGAGGGCTCTTGGAGGAAAAGTTTGACCGATTCAGTTTTGACGAATATGGCGGCCCTGTGGGTGCACGGGAGCACCAGAAAACAGTCGTGTGCGGCGGCAGCGCTTGCAGCTCATTCTCGACGAACAACACCCAAACCGGCTATTTTTTCGGCGTCCGCGCCGGCTATCGCATTTGGGGCCCCATCTCGGTATTCGGGGGGTTCACGAAGTATGGCAACTTGAACAACTCAAGCGCGGGCTCGACGCTCCCAATGAACTATTCGAGTAACCAGACCGAATTCGGCGTCCAACTACGTCTTCATAATTCGCACTAGTCAGACTTGTTCTCGCTGGGAACAGAAGCTGCCCGACCATACTACGACTGTGACTAGCGAGATGCAGCGGGCAATCTTTCACACGAAAGAGATACTCTTTCGAGTGCTTTGGCCCGCGAAAACAGGCGGTGATCAGTTTGCGGGCTGAACAGCGTCCGTCGGCCGTTGTTGTCTTTCCGATATGCCAGCGGCGTAGAACTGCTGTTCTTCTGTCGAACCCGCCAAGGCGGTCACGTGCGATTCACCGCCGGCCACAACGCGCGTTACTTCGTCGAAGTACCCCGCGCCGACGAATCGCTGATGCTTTGTCGCCTGATAGCCCTGAACTTCCGCTTGGAATTCCTTCTCTTGCAATTCGGAGTACGCCGCCATCCCACGTTCGCGATATCCGTTTGCGAGCTCGAACATGCTCACGTTCAAGGAATGAAACCCTGCAAGCGTGACAAACTGGAATTTGTATCCCATCGTTCCGAGGTCGCGCTGGAAGTTTGCGAGCGCCGTTCCAGCGAGTTTTTTCTTCCAATTGAAGGAAGGCGAGCAATTGTAAGCCAGCAACTTACCTGGAAATTCCGCATGAATGGCGTCTGCAAACCGCCGGGCTTCTTCGAGATCAGGCGTCGCCGTTTCGCACCAGACGATGTCTGCATATGGCGCGAAGGCGATTCCGCGCGCGATGGCGGCGTCGAGTCCGCCTCGGAATTCGAAGTCTCCTTCCGGCGTGCGCTTGCCCGTTATGAAAGCCCGGTCACGTTCGTCGAAGTCGCTCTGAATTAACTTTGCGCCGTTCGCATCAGTTCGCGCGATCAGAATCGTGGGCACGCCCATCACATCCGAAGCGAGCCGCGCCGCGATAAGTTTGCTGATGAATTCTCCGGTTGGGACGACGACTTTACCTCCCATATGCCCGCACTTCTTCACCGACGAAAGCTGATCCTCGAAGTGCACGCCGGCGGCCCCGGCTTCAATCATTGCTTTCATCAATTCAAAGGCGTTTAGATTGCCCCCGAAGCCGGCCTCGGCATCCGCGACGAGGGGAACATACCAGGAGATTTCGTCGTTTCCCTCTGCGTGCGAAATTTGGTCGGCGCGCTGCAGTGCACGATTGATTGCCGCAACGAGTTTCGGCGCGCTGTCGACCGGATACAGGCTCTGGTCCGGATACATGCTTCCGGCGCTATTCGCGTCTGCGGCGATTTGCCAGCCACTCACATAAATGGCCCTTAGTCCGGCCTTCACTTGTTGCACGGCCTGATTTCCGGTCATCGCGCCCAATGCAGGCACATACGACTCTTCGTGCAGAAGTTCCCAGAGTTTCTGCGCGCCATGCTTAGCAATCGAATGTTCGATCTTGAGCGTACCCTGCAACCGCTTTACGTCTGCGTCTTTGTAAGGCCGGCAAATTCCAGACCAGCGCCCCGAATCCGTCGCTTCAAAATGCTTTGCCTCGCCATTATGATGGCCATTGTGCCGCTTGGATTGCTCTGACATATTCTTCTCTCCCGGGCATGGGCACTTTCACAGCTGTGACCAGTGAACTCCACATTGCATCCTCTTTCAAATGAGGTCGTCCGAATCGGACTACAGCCCCAAAACGCCCATTTGCCACATAGTCCGCAACATGAAGTCGCCAGCATGCCGACGAGATGGGCCTATTTAGGTCCTCGCAGGAAGGAGCACTTTCTTAATGACTCACGAAACCCAGGTCGCCGAGATCACGGCCTCCATTCCGAATGCCGGCAAAGAAATTTTTGACGGTGGCGCGGTCGCTTTCCTCGTTAAATTAGCGAACAATTTCGAGCGGCGGCGTCAGGAACTGTTGTCGCAGCGACAAGCGAAGCAAAAGCAAATCGACGAAGGCCTTTTGCCTGATTTCCTGGATCAAACCGCTGAAGTGCGCCGGGCAAGCTGGAAGATCGCCGACATCCCGCGCGATCTACGCGACCGCCGCGTGGAAATCACCGGTCCTGTGGACCGCAAAATGGTCATCAACGGACTCAATTCCGGAGCAAAAGTATTCATGGCCGATTTTGAAGACGCGAATTCACCGACATGGAGTAACAACATCCGAGGCCAGGTGAACTTGCGCGACGCCGTCGTTCGCTCAATCCAGTATGAAAGCCCCGAAGGGAAAAAGTATGAACTCGCGCCGGAAACCGCCACTCTCCTTGTCCGTCCGCGCGGCTGGCACCTCGATGAGAAGCACTTTCTTGTCGCCGGAGAACCTATCTCTGGCTCGCTATTCGATTTTGGCCTCTTCTTCTACCACAATGCCAAAGCCCTGCTCGGGCGCGGCACGGGGCCGTATTTCTATCTCCCGAAGATGCAAAGCCACCTGGAAGCGCGGTTGTGGAATGACGTATTTGTCTTCGCGCAACGCGAACTTGGGATACCGCAGGGCACGATTCGAGCCACGGTTCTGATCGAAACGATTTACGCGGCCTTTGAGATGGATGAGATTCTCTACGAACTGCGCGAGCATATCTCTGGTCTCAACTGCGGTCGCTGGGATTATATTTTCAGTTTCATCAAGGCATTCAGCGCACGGCCCGATTTCGTATTGCCCGATCGCGCGCAAGTGACCATGACCCAGCCGTTCCTCAGCGCATATGTACGATTGCTGATTCAAACTTGCCACCGACGGGGAGCGCATGCGATGGGTGGAATGGCCGCTCAAATTCCAATTAAGAATGATCCGGGTGCCAATCGCGACGCGCTTGAAAAAGTGCGCGAGGACAAACTTCGCGAAGTGCGCGCCGGGCATGACGGGACCTGGGTGGCGCATCCTGGCCTCGTCAGTATTGCTATGCAGGCCTTCGACGAGTACATGCCTGACCCGAATCAGATTGAACGCCGAGACACCGAAAACTATCGTGTTGGGGCTGCCGATCTTCTTGCTGTTCCGAAGGGCCAAATCACTGAACAGGGTTTGCGCCGCAATCTTGATGTAACCATTCGCTATTTGAGTGCCTGGCTTGAGGGTAATGGATGCGTCCCCATCTATAACATTATGGAAGATACGGCGACCGCCGAGATATGTCGCGCACAAATCTGGCAGTGGCGCAAGCACGAAGCAAAATTGGCAGATGGCCGAGTTGTTTCGGATGCGCTGATCGGGCAGATGCTGTCCGAAGAAACTGAGAGCATACGGAGACAGATTGGATCTGCGCAATTCGACCAAGCAAAATTCTCCACTGCAGCGGCAATCCTGCAAAAACTAATCGAGAGTGAGACATTTCCTGAATTCTTGACACTGGCCGCTTACGATTTTCTGGATTAGGTGCCGGCAACATTAATCTGTGTGGCAGAGTGGACTTAGGTCTTTGGCTGAGCTCGCATGAAGATCCCTGATCAGTTGATCACCCAATTGCGCCACGATCTGGTCTTCCGCCGCATTCAAAGCGGCTTTAGCAAACTTTCCTCAAGCCGCGCCTGTTTCGACGCCATTGATCCGAAGCAAGAAAATGGAGCGGCCCTGCTTGGCATTCTGGCGCAGTGGGTCGACATTGGCTTCGATTCTCCGCAGATCATTAAGCGATTGTTGACGCGCTTTTCCAAGAACCTTCGCTCGCAAATGCCCCTCTCGGCCTATGTTCATGTGCGCATGGCCGAAGGCTTTGTCGCCATGACCGAAGAGGAATTTGAACAAGCGATCCAGCATTTTGAAATCGCTCTGTCACTCGAAGGCGAAATCGACAACAAGGAATTGATCGCCATCGCTAATTTTTCCATCGGGCGCTGCCGCCGCCGCACGGGGCGCTATCAGGACGCGCTCGCCTACATCGTTCGCGGCAACAAGCTCGCTTTGGAATTGCAGTACCCAATCATGGCCGCCGTCATGCAGGTGGTCGAGGCCTGGATCGCGTTTCAGGAAGAGAAAAACGAAGAGGCCATGCACATTTTGGCCGAGGCTGAACGGGTGCTCTCAGACACAGACGATTACGTCAGCCGCGGCAATATCCAATCCGCTTTGGGCAGAATCGCGAGGCGATACGGCAAATACCAGCAGGCGCTCCACCACTTCGAATCCGCAATCAAGGAATACGAGCAGCTTGATGCGTCCCATCGAAACGTAGCCCGCTCTCTGGTGAATATCGCCTCCGCCAAACGATTGATTGCTCTCCAACTGCGCGCACGTATCGATAGCAATGCAGCGCGGCGGCAAAAGAAGAATCATCAGAAACCTGCGGTCGCAGCATTGCAAAAAAGTTTTCGCAGTAGCGATCGCGTCAGTTTCGACCGCCTGCAACGTCAGGCTCTTGCACATCTAGCTGACGCACGCAAGATCTACGCTCGTTACCGAGACCATCGCGGTGCCGGCGCCGTGCACATTAACTGTGGATACCTCTTTCTCGATGGAGGTAACCTCGATAGCGCGGCATCGGAGGCTGATGCAGCCTATTCCGTCGGCGCGGAGAAGCGCGACCGTGTGCTGGAGGCGCGCGCGCGTATCCTTCGATCCACAGTCGACTCGGCGCGCTTTGAAGAAGGAATCGACGAAGGAACGGTTCCCGGACATCCGGGCCAGGCGGCCCACGATTATGCGCGGGAAGCCATCGAACTCGCCAAAGCAACACAGAGCCGCCGTTTGCTAGCGAAAGCCTATCTTGCTCTTGCGACAGCCCTCGCGAACGACTTCTTCAACGACGTAGAAACCGCCCATGAATACTGCGACAAAGCCGCTGAACTGCTTTCGCCCGAAAGCCAGGATTATGTCTGGCGTGATCTGCAAGTGCTCAAGCGGAAACTGATGAGTTCCGGAAAAATCGACTCCACGCTGCGGCAGTGGACCAAGGGGATTGTCGGCGAAAAGAGCTTTCAGCAAATCAGCGAGGATTTCGCCGGAATTCTCATTCCCCGCGTCTGGAGGCGTGAGGGCTGCAAAATTTCGCGGGTCGCCGACCGCCTCTCTATTTCGCCCAAGAAAGTACGGCGCATCCTGCGCAAAGCTGGTCTGCTTGATAGCGCCAAAACCTAACGCTCCCGATTGTTCGTGTCCGCACGCCGCGATCTATTGGAGGGTGAAGCCAGCTAATAGAACTGCATTATTCTCTGCCTCCTGGGTTTGCATGTTGGCGGGCGTCGCTGGCTCGTGAAACGTGTATGACTTGGAGAAAACCTATGACTGACTGGCGGATTGACCTGCTCCCCTGAATCTGCGCAGAAGCATATATGATTTTCCCCGTTTTTGGGGGGAAGCGCATTGGCGCGGAAAGGGGAGACATGACGAAGCGGAAGTACAGCGAAGTGGAGATGATCGGGGCGCTGAAGCAGATGGAAGCGGGACGCAGCGCCGCCGACGTGGGCCGGGAACTGGGCGTGTCGAAGCACACCATCTACGCCTGGAAGGCGAAGTATGGCGGGATGAGCGTGGGCGAGGCGCAGCGTCTGCGGCAACTGGAAGATGAGAACCAGCGGCTGAAGAAGCTGGTGGCCGATCTCAGCTTGGACAAGGACATGCTGAAAGCGGTGATCGAAAAAAACGGGTGGAGCTCGTAGACCAGCGGGAAGCTCGGTCACTTCTCCCGGAGTTGCGCTGGCTGCTTCGGCCGCTGACGTTGCTCCTACTTCAGCTAGGTCTTTCACGGCAGAGGCGAGTCCCAGCGTACCATCGAATGCCATTGCGCCTAGAACTCCATTGCGGCCAACCTCCGAGAGCGACTGCACGGTCGTAAGCTGGTCCACATCATATGAAAGCATGCTTGCTTGATCGAATCCGCCGTAGACATAAGTAGTCTGTGGATTTGGGTCAAAGAACTGGCCTTGAAACGTGCCCTGCGATGTTGTGATAAAGAGATTTCCATTTGCGTCCTGCTGTGCAACGCCAATAGAGCCGGAAATCTGTTGATCGGTTATTACAACTCGATTCCCATCGCTGTTGGTGACATATCCTTCCTTGTCGCAGGTAACACCATTCTGACCACACTGGTCTCCGCCAATGAGATAGTAGTCGAGGCCGTCAGGGTCGACGGCGCTCAGAGGATTGTTTAGAACGTACGAATACATGTTCCAGCTCTGCGGGCTTTCCGAATCTACGAGGTCGCCAGTCACGCTCGATGGATCGACTGACGTAAAGCGGCCTAGGTTTGAGGAGTTGTACCTAGCACCAAAGTTATCCAGCCCCGACTCGCCGTCCCTTTCTTTGCCGGTGAATTTGTACATCGGGGCCACGCTTTCCGTGAACGCCCGTTCATGCCCGAAGGGCCGGAAGTCCGCATCGTAAACCAGCGTCGCCGTGCTCGCCCCCGCGACGATCTTCTGCATCTCCCGCGAACTCCCCAGGTGATCCTCGAAGTACGCCAGAACGTCTCCCGCCGCATCCCTCCGCGCCACCCGGCTCCCGCCAAAGAACACGTAATCGTTCATCAACCCGCCGGTCAGGCCCGTCTCCTCCAGCACCTCCCCGCCCATCCCATACCAGTACAGCGTCCCGTTGCTCTTCTCGACGCGCTGCCCATCGCCATCATAAATGTAGTTCACGCCCGCCGTCGTTGTGGTCAGCTGGTTTTCAGCGTTGTACGTGTACGTGGCTCCGCCCGTCCCGGGAATCGTATCCAGATTCCCCGCTGCATCGTACGTGTATCCGCTGATTTGATTGGCCGTCGTGACGCTGACACTCAAGTTGTCCGGCAGCGCGCACCCCGTGTATCCCGCAAGCGCACCCATGGAGAGCAGATTGCCCCAAGGGTCGTAGCCGTACTGCTCGGCCCAGCAGTTCGTCCCGCTCGTGTTCACGCTCGCGCCCGTGGAAATGCGATTCAACACATCGTAGGAGAACGTCTGCGACCTATACGTCTACACTGAAAGTCAGCCAGATGGCTTAGCTCGACGAAACGGAACCGGGCGCTTCGTCGTCAGATAGCAGATTAGTGTTCTCGGGTCCGGTAGCTTCGAGCGACGGCCCATTCTTGTGGAGGCAAAAGACAGACCTGGTCTTAACCAATCGAGGCAAGGATTGCCTTGACTCAACGTGGCTTGACGGACGTCGAGGCTCCAGTGGAATGTATCGAACTGAGAGTAAGGGATCAGGCCGTCACGGTGATTGTATTCTACTAGAATATATTTTTGCTCATTACCCGACGGGGCGGAGTCGACGCGCACCATGTACACCTCTGCTAAATCGCCCATCGAGTTAGGATCTATTACCCGAACACCCTCCTTGGCTTTCAAGATAGCAACGACGACCCCATGAAGTGAAAGTGTCTGATTCGCGTTTGAGAGTCTGAATATTTCTAGGGCTCCCAGCAGAGTTAGGATCACCAGGACAGTGATTTGTTTCATTGCTGTTTCTCCGGGACGATTGTTACGCTCCGCAATCGCCTGGCGCAACACTGATGGCCACAGGATGCTGTGTGCCTTCCGGGTCGGTAATATTCCACGCATCATACAGGTTGATATTTTTTTGTGCGCTTGGAGAGAAGCAACTATCGATTGCGGAGGAAACGCTCCAGTTTCCAACAGTGCTCTGGAGGCCAAAGGCGCCGGGCCTAGCACCATTCGCCTTAATGTGGGTGATCTCGAGCCGCTGCCCTGACACAGTCGTCTCGGTCGTTTGGCGAAGCCATGCAGCGGAGTCATAAACGAACATAAGCGAAATGCTCTTTCCCCCTCGTTGCTGCCATGTGCCAACCGGAATATGTAGATGTAAATTGCCATTTTGAAGCGAAACGATGTCAAAATCGCTGCCAGAAAAGCTTCCAAATGGCGGCAGATTTTGATTTCCATCGTAAGCCATCTGCGCCCGGCAGGCCGACGCCAAGCACAGGACTATTGCTGCGGACGCAGCGATTTTTCCGATAAGGGAGAAGATATAAGAACTACGCTTGCATGCGGGCTGGAGCATGAACGCACCTCAGTTTGAGTTAGTGGGAGGCCTGGAACGCTGCGGGAGCTTCTATATTAGAAGCCTGTATCGTGTCAATACCAGTAAGTATTTAGTACGAGAACATCAACTCATTCACTTCCACCGTGTCAGTTCAAACACAAAAGCTCTGGCGTCGCCTAGCGTAACGTTACGTACGTCACGTTACGTTGGGAGCTGGGAATGTTCCATCCAGGCTCCCCGAGGGATGTCAGGAAATTGATTTATTTCCGCCCCGCATTTACGGCACCTGCTTTCACGAGCAGGGCCCTTATCCGCATGTGCATTCCACATAATATTCGTGACGAATGATTCTGAATTGAGGCGTGCGGCGCGCCTTTGTTCTTTCGATTCCGCAGACATCACGTGAGCGGCGCGTGGACACTTCTCCACGCGCACCTAATGAATCCGCCAGATAATCGAGCTGGGCTGGCACGGTCTTAGGGAATTTCTTCTCGCGAAGGACTGAAAGAATTAGCGGGAGGATGTTTCCAAACTGATTCTGAATATAAAAGGGCTCATCCCATAGCGCGTCGCGTAAATCGTCCTCATTAGTGGCTGACACTATTCGCACCGCCCACTCTTGGGGGTGCTCCCGAACGCTTTCCTTTTTCCTTTTGTCATAGCGGTGTTGCCAAAAATGGGTCCGGTAGTTTTCAGCACGCCCATAAATCTCCCCTGCCAGAGCCTTGCGCGGGCGTCCTGGGCCGCGTCCTTCGCCAGAGGCGTCAAGAGTTATTTCGTGTTTCTTTGCGGTTTTCTTGTGTTTTGTCATTTTTGCGGAAGCTCTCGGATAGGAGAACCTGAATTTTACGGAAGGTTGAGCCGAAAGTGGAGGAATTATGCGGAAGCTCGACGAATTAGTTCTCCCCTTTGCAGAACGGCTAAGCCTCTTCGGCCCGAACTCGGCCCTATGATGTACATCGGCGGAATGTTCCCTGAAGTCAACGGAGCGGTCCGTGCGAGGTAGAACGAAAATGACGCCCACAGAATCCAGTTTTCCTTGCCCGGTGTGCATGGACCCGCGCACGGTGAAACTCACTAAGAAGAACCGTACATAACGTGCGATCCGTGCGGAATCCAGGTCTTTGTTCGGGGACCTGCCGGAATAGCAGAGTTCAAGCGGTTGGTCGAGCAGGGCGAGCACGATGGTCTACAGGCCCGAATTGAAGAGATGGAGCGCCGCTACCGTCTTACATGCCCGGAATGCGGTCACAAATTCTGGCTGGAAAGGAAGCTCATCAAGACGAGCGGTTTTGACGGGAGCTTGAAAGGCTTTCGCTGTCCGCAAGAGAACTGCGATGCAATCGCATCGTGGGAGAGGTGAAAAAAAATGAGAATCACCGTCGTTGCGGCAATAGGAATCCTTGTGGTCGTAGCCCTGGCTCTTCTTCTGACCCGCAATTTGCAGAAACAACAAACGCAAAATCCACAAACGGGGGCCAGCCCCAGAACCCAACAGCTTTGAATGAGGCGAATCCTTGCTGGCGGAAGAAACAATTCGTACACTGTCGCCCGAACAAAGGGCAAGACGAGTCACAGAGAAAGGAGCGTTTCGAGTGGCTCGTCGCAGATACCAGCAAGGGTGTCTTTTTATTCGTGGCAAGAAACGAAAGGTTTGGGTGCTCCGCTACCGCGAGGACGTGATGCTGCCGGATGGACAAATCGCTAGGGTCAATCGTTCTCTAATCCTGGGATCGGTTGAGGATTTTCCTAACCGACGTATTGCGCTGCGGCTTGTGGAGTCACAGTTAAGGCCGATAAATCAAGGTATCTATCGCCCGAAGACCACCATGACCTTTCGGCAGTTTGTCGAAACACAATGGCAACCCAACCTTTTCCCCACTTTCAAGCATTCAACGAGTCGCGGCTACGCCTATTTGCTTCGCAAACACTTGTTTCCGTACTTCGGCGAATTCAAATTGACCGAAATCACTCGCCAAGTCGTGCAAGCATTTGTAGCGCAGCTAGGCCAGCGACTTTCCCCGAAATCGGTTGCTTTGGCGAAAAACTGCCTTAGTAAAGTTTTCTCCACAGCGATTGAATGGGGATACGTTGAACAGAACCCCGCGATTAGCGTTCGACTTCCAGCGCGTATTTCGCAACGCGAACCAACAGCTTTAACTCCCAACCAAATCCAACCATTGATCGCAGAACTGCGAGAGCCGTGCAAGAGCATGGTTCTCATTGCGATTCTGACTGGGTTGCGGCGGGGCGAGCTGTTCGCATTGCGTTGGAATGCAGTGGACTTCGACCGAAAGCTGATCCACGTACGCGAATCTGTGTACGACGGACACTTTGGATCACCAAAGACCCGGAGCAGCGTTCGAAAGATTCCTATGAGCGAATTACTTGAAGCAACGTTTGTTCGTCTCAAAGGACAGGATGCTGCGTCAGAAGATTTGGTGTTTGCCAGCAAGAACGGGAAAACGCCATTACGTCCCGAAAACGTTCTCAAGCGAATTATTCATCCCGCTTGCAAACGGCTGGGACTTCCGAAGGTGGGCTGGCATGACTTGCGTCACACGAGCGCGACTCTGCTGCACGAGCACGAGCCGTTACTTGTGGCGCAGGCGATCTTGGGACATTCCGATTTACAGACTACAGCGGGGTACACGCATGTACGTGCCGGATGGCAGCGGGACGCCATCAAGCGGCTCGAAAGCGTGGTTCTGTTCCCAAATGTTCCCAATTCCAAGGGTGCAGTAGGAGTTGCAAATTAGAAGTGCCTGATTTGTTTTGGGATAAGTGGTCGGGGCGAGTGGATTTGAACCACCGACCTCCTGGTCCCGAAGAACGCGGTGTCACAAATCTAAGTGCCGCTTCTGGTGTCGCTTGCGGGACTTTCCGACCCTTTATCCTACCCTTAAACTGGACCGAAGTTGGACTGAAAACTTGGGATGAACCCCTATAGTGAGACAAAATCTTAGGGCACACTTGCAGCTTTTTTATGGTGCCTTTGTTGCATCTCCTAGCAGAGGAATGGGGCCGGGGAAGAGGACGGCATTAATCGCGGAAAATAGAGTCCCGGCTTTGTCGCCCCCGCATGGGACAGGAGAGTTTCAGTCGTCAGAAGCGAAATAATGAGCGCCAACCTGGACGACTAATGAGAGCCGCTGTGGAGCAGGGCATCGACGGCGGCCTCAAGCTTCTCGAAGGGCTGGTCCGGGCCGGGCGCAGGCTGCAGTCGTCCTTGGCGATCGATCAGAAAAATCGCCGGATAACGCGCGATTTCACGGTAGAGGCTGGGGACGTCCCCTTTCAGGGTCAGAAGCGGGTAACTCACCGGGACCTGTTCCCAAAACCTTCGTTGTACCTCGACGCTTTCGTCAGACAGCCCGAATACGATGAACCCTTGAGGCTTCCGCTCTTGGTATAGCCGATCGAGTCTCGGCATCTCGTTCCGGCAGGGCTCGCACCACGTCGCCCAAATATTGACGAGCACTACTTCACCTTTGTGATCTCGAAGACGCTGCGTCTTCCCGAGAATGTCCACTGTGTCGAAGGGCGGCGCGGCCACGTCGCGCATCGCCATGTTTCGGGACTGCTTCGAGCGGGTGATGCCGTCGCTCACAGGTTTCCAGGCGAGACCCAGCGAGAGAACCGCGATGGTCAAGCCTACTTTCGCCGAACGCGAAAGCGTCTGCCAACGGCGGTCGTTTATTGCAAGAGCTAGCGTGACGAGAAACGGCGCGGTCATCGCCAGAGTCGACAAGGAAAGACGAAAGAGCCAATCCTTTTCGAGATCGGTGCTGGACCGAGTCAGTACGCTGTACACGAGCGCGAACAAGACAAGGGCTGCCAGCGGTGAAAGAAGGCCGGAGATGAGCACTACTTTTCCTCGCACGCGAAGCATGGCCCTCCTAGAAGATTCGAGTGTCCCCAGGCATCACTTCTTGATTGGCTGAAACGCCGGGTCGCTTGTCTGCCACAGTGCGAAGCTAATCGTGTCGCTAAACTCTCCGCTAGCTGGCTTGCCGTGGCTCCGATGCCTGCGTGGCCTGCATCGTAGTCCACGCGCAGGAGCACCGGCCTTCTACTCCTCCTTGGAGGCGCGTGCTGACCGGCTTGAAGTGCAGCCCGTCATCGACTCACCAACCACGTCGTGAAGTTAAGCCAAACATGGGTGCTACCGATGATCATAAATAGAGGGAGGGACGACAAAAGCGCCAGCCCGCCCCAAGCGAATCCGGGATGCAGACGTCGGTATTTGATGGTGTCATACAGGATGCACACGACCGGAGTGATCTCTGTAAAGCCGACCATTCCCCATAAGCCGGCTGCATGAAGAAAATGGAGAGGAATGCGTTCGAGAAGGCGTCCGACTCCCGGAAGCAGGAGACCGCAGGAAGCGAGTACCATCAAGCGCTTGTGGATGTCGCCGCGACGACGAAAGTAAAGCGCTACGGCAACAAGAAGAGCGAAGGTCAGGCTGCTTCCGAAGTCTAAAGCGAGAGGGCGAACACTATGAACGGCCAATGAAGCGGGGTTCGCCAGATAGCTTCGCCTCCCCGCGTGAAACGCAACCGCAATCGCCACGCAAGCCGCAAGTGGGGCTAGGACAGCTCCGAAAATACCCAGCCGACGATGCAAATCGACGCGATGCCGCGCAATCAGGCGTGCTTGGATGAAAAACAACGCGAACCACGACGTGAAAATCAGTCCGTGGAGATGCAGAAGCAATGGAAGCGCAGGAGCGCCGAACAGGACCTTCAAGTAGTAGGTTCGCGCAAAACCGGCAAAGATGATCAGGAACGTGGCAACCGAGACCCAGGTATAGAAGCTGCCGCGTGCGCTGGCGTGTTCCGCTCGCGTGCGACCAACTTGCTCTGTCGCCACCACGCTAGTTGGCGACTCAATGATGTTCATGTGTCTCCTTCAAGGATGTCTTCTTGACCTAGCGGGGCATCACCTGATAGCGCGCCACCATCCCTGCCAGCATGTGATCGCTGAAGTGGCAGTGGTACAGCCAAATGCCAGGCATGTCCGGCATCATATCCGCGGTAACCATCTGCGCCGCCATAACCGACACGACATCGGTCCGCTGACCGTTGACGATCACCGTGTTGCCGTGCCAGTGCGGCGTATGCGCGTTGCTAAAGTCGCCCAGCGTCGCGACGTACCAGCGCACGCGCTGGCCCACCTTCATTTTCATCATTGACATATTCCCGAAAATGTACCCGTTGATGGACCATTTGAGGTTCGTATCCGCGAAGCCAGTGCCCACGACGCCTTCCAGCAGTCCTCCGGGAGTAACGGGTACAGATTCGAGCCGGTTCACACCTTTGGGATCGGTGCAGTGTGCGCGGATGTTGTCCTCCAGGTACCAGCTTTCGTTCTCATTGATGTCGATGAAGATCGTTGCAAATTCGCGGTCCACGTCTTTCGGACTCCCATCCGGGCGCGCCATTCCCCTGCGCGTCACAATAATCGCGCCGAACAAGCCGGAAGCCACGTCCCGCAATTCATCGGCGTGCGAGTGATAGAGCCAGAAGACCGAACTGGGATCCTTCGGTCCCGGTCCCGCTCGCTCCGGCACCTGCCAGATATACGTGTGCGTCCCGCCGGGAGGAACCGCCCGATCGCTTTTGTTCGCTCCGGACGTTCCCTCGTTATAATCCGCGCCTTCGGAGTCCTTTTGGTACAGCACCCCGTGCGGATGCATGCTGAAGGGATGCGTGGCGTTGTTCTTGAAGACGACTTTGATCGTGTCGCCTACTTCCGCGCGAAGAATCGGCCCGAGCAGGCCAAGATAAGCGTCTTCCGCGCTGCGCTTTTTAAAAGTCGTAAATGTGGCGTCTGTGTATTCACGGTAGATCGCCTTCTTGTACACCCGACCGATGCGATGCGGTCCCGATTCAACGTAGGGTTTTTCCACTTCGTCGAACGGATGTCCCATCGCTTCGTCACGGCCCGACGGCGCATAATTCCAGTTCACTTCGTCGGCGGCGACGTAGTAGGTGCGGACCTTCCCCCGTGCAGACTGCGCTTGCGCGACGCAGACGAAGGATGCAAGAAGGCCGACTAGCACGAGCATGAATTTCTTCATGATTTGGGCTCCTCCACAAACTCGTTTCGGCAGAGCAGGCCGGTTTCTCGGTTGAAACCGGCCCGCTTTCACGCTTGGCTAATTCATTTCGAAGGGAAATAACTCAGGTCCGGACGAAACATGACCACGTCCATCGTGAAAGTGCCGCCGACCAGATCTGAGACTTGATTCACAATGGCGGTTCCTTCCTCCTTCCCGAAGGCCTTGACCAAGATTTGATCCGGCGTCGGACCGCCGAAATCTGCCGAGCTATCGTGGCCAAAGACGGCGAGCCACGTGCCAAACTGGCCGCCTTCGTCTAGCGCCAGGAAGCTCACGTCCACGGGAGTTTTTGTCTTTTCGATCGCTTCGTGGAAGCGGGCCATCGCCGCTGCAAACTGCCCTTGCTTGGCGAGCGGCACATGAAACGTCTCGATGTCGTAATACTTCAGGGGAGAGTCGTGCCCCGAGTGGTCTAACTCTGGTATTTCGTCGTATACCTTCGTAACGAACTTGGTCATTGTGTCGCTCAACGCTTTTTCCATTTGAGTCCGAGCTTCCTCTTGCGAAGGCACGGGGTTGTCCAGGTCCGCCCAGTGCATCCATCGGCGAACCGAGAAATATGTGCCGGCGTTTTCTCCGGTGATCTGCGTAAACACCGCGCGCGCTTGCGGGTCGTTCACAGATTTGTGCCACGCGGCCAGCTGCTTAAGTCCTGCCTCGAACTGCTTTTCGGCGCCTGGCTTCGGCGTCATTTCGTTGACTACAGTCACATTCCCCGGCTTCTCCTGTGCGAACGCAGGCACCGAAGGAATCGTGCTGAAAACAGCCACCGCAGAAACTACCGCTAGGCCGCGAAGTTTCATAAATCCTCCTCAAGTGAAATTTTCAGAAATGGACCTGCCATGCACGCGTGCTGTACGCGTTGAGGATCAATTGCACGAAGAGCAATTCTGTTTATGCCGTTCATGCCTCTCCCATTGTCATTCTCATATCGAGGCCGTCGTCTCGAACACTTCGCTTTCACAGAAATTCGCGGCAAGTCACGGCACGTTCACCATGTACCCGGATATGTTGCAGAAAACGAAGGCACCGGTGCCGTCACCGAGGCTCTGCGTCGAAGTGATTCTTACCGAGCACGACGGCGTCTGAGCCGGATCAACGTAAAGGTGAACAACCTGGTGGGTCTCGTACCAGTCGCCAAAACCAAGTTGTGAGCCCATAAACATTGCCGTCAGGTGATGGCCTACGGTGACAATGCTTCCGTTAACGGCCAGCGGTGTGAAAAGTGCCACATAGTAGGGCTTGGCACCTGTAGCCGCTGCTAGCGAGATATCCGCATCTTGAATGACAAGGCGCTTGCCCGCGGGGATCATTTGGAAATTGCAGCCGGTACCGGACGAAAGATCGGCTCGGCAGAAATCCTGATAAGCTTGCAGTGCGGGCTCGTTTACGTTGCTCACGGGTACGGGATTCTCCGCCGTGTTAGCTACAGTCACGAGCGCGCTGACCACGGCATGCACTGTCTTCGGCGCGAACAGCGTCATTGCCGAAGCCACAAAAAGAACTCCTGCGATACCTGCTCTCGCTTTGTAGAGCCATTTCTTCACAATTTTTCTCCTCTGCGATTGAATTCCACGTCATTTCTCACAGTCGATCCATCCCCGGTCCGCGCACCTGTTTTTCTACTATTGCAGGCTTACTGTGTGAGATACCCTGTGATTGTTACGACGCTTGAGTTACCCGCCTGAATCTTGGGGAGCCCCCTAATTGGAATGCCGGTCGTGAGATGATCGGAACCAATCGCGTGCCCGTTGCCGTCGGCCGCTGAACCGGTAGACAAGGTTGTGAGAAAGATATTGGGAGTTGAACTCCCGCCAAAGATTGCCGGGACGAACAAAACAACGGAGCAGTACGTCGACGGTGTGCAATGGGGGACATCCCAGTTGACGTCCGTAATCACGAAGGTCTGCCCCGCCGGAATCACAAAAGTGGGCAGCGATCCATCCGGATTAATTCGAGTATCTATCACTGAATCGGCCGTACATTGATTTTCTACTTCGCCAACCAGCACGCCGCACTGAAGCGTGACCAGGTTTTGCACTGGCACGCCTACATTCGTAGACATGCCCGTAGCTACGGGGTTCGAGGAAGTGTTTGTCACGGTCACAAATGCCGAGACCACAGCCTGGGCCGCCTTGGGTGACGCCACGGTGAGACATAACGCAAGGATCACGATTCCACCGATCCCCATCCCTGCTCTGTAAAGCCACTCCTTCATTCCCTTCATTGCTCTTCTCCTCGCGATTGAATTTCCTCAGTCCTTCAAGACCAAAATTGCTTTTGCCTACCAGCTGCGGTCACTCGCTCTGCAGAGCGAATTTTCGACGCTGCCACCAACCAACACCAAGCAGTCCCATACCGAGCAATAAGAGCGAGGCGGGCTCGGGCGTAGGCGCAGTATTCCCGCCCATCGTCAGATCGAAAGCCCAGTTCGCCGTGTCCGTAATGCACACGGGGTTCCCGTTCGCATCCACTCCATTGCAGGTCTGGAATGCGCCGCTGGTGAAATCCGTGAAGCCTTCGCCCAGCGTGCCGTTGTCGAAGACAGCGTTGGCGAGGTAATCGCCGTCAGAGAGAATCAGCGTGTAGTTGCCAGGAGCGAGCGAGAGGTTCACGGTGATGTCCCCGCAAACAGCGCCGTTGATATTCACCGCGCTGCCCGGCGGACATCCTGTGAAGCTCGCAAAATTCGAAAGCACATCTGACGTGCCGAAAGGATTGCCAATCCCGTCCGTGAGAATCAGAGCGTCCGGCCCGGTGCCGGCGAACAGCGCGATAAATGGATCAAAGCCCCCGGCGGGAATGGTCTGCCCAGCCGCATTGACGCCGCCTCCGAATCCCCACGTTTGGATGGATACCGTCTGACTGCCCGCGCCGCCAACCGTGAACACGAGCGAAAACACGTCCGTCGAGCTCGACAGCGTGCCCGTGTAAGAAACTGCGTTCGCCGAAGCGGAATGAGCCACAGCCAAACTTAGGAACAGCAGAACTGCTATTGATTTCAAGAAGCGCATGGCATTGAACCTCCACTCGGAAAGGCTCCGAAAAGCCGTCATTTTGATTTTTCGGTCGAGCGAAGGTGATGGAGATGGCTCGCGCAGTCAAAGAAACTTGTGTTAAAGCCTATATAAACAAGTAAGTGCCAGTTTTGCAGTATGTTATAGCGGCGTCTAAACTGATGGCGTTACCCGCTGACCGTGGTAAACTCCGTCGGAACTGACGCGTAGCGCCATCCCATGAGCCCTGGCCCGGAAAACCATACTGTCTATCGCTTTGGAGTGTTCGAGGCGAACTCCCAAACAGGCGAATTCTTGAGGAAGGGTGTTCGAGTTAGGCTGCAAGAGCAGCCTTTTCGGCTTCTGCAGTTGCTGCTCGAGAATGCGGGCGAGACAGTCAGTCGAGAAAGCGTGCGGCAGAGGCTGTGGCCCGGCAACACGTTTGTCGAGTTCGATGCTTCGCTCAGCGTTGCGGTAGGCAAGTTACGCGAAGCCTTGGGCGATGACGCAGATAATCCGCGGTTCATCGAGACAATCCCTCGCCGCGGGTATCGTTTCATCGCACCCGTGCAACCCGCGAATCAAAGTCCGCAGTTGGCGGTAGCATCTCCAGGCGCATCCTCGTCGCGGCTGCAATCCCGCAGTGGAGCAATAACGATCGGAATCACGCTCGCCATCATGCTCGGAGTGTTGGGTGTATACCTGAAATCCCGCCATCAGGCACGACTTGCGCAACGGGACGGCATTGTCGTCGGAGATTTTTCAAACTCAACCGGAGACCCCGTCTTTGACGGTACATTACGCCGGGCGGTAGTTGTGCAGCTTGCGCAATCGCCTTTCTTCACAATTCCTCCGGACACAAAGCTCCAGGGAACCCTGCAAGGCCTCGGACGCCCGCCCGACGAAAAACTGACACCCGCCATAGCCCGTGAGGTATGCCAGCGGGTGGGAGCCACGGCCACCGTTACGGGAGCGATCTCGCAGCAGGGCGTCGGTTACTTGATTGCGCTCGAAGCAGACCGTTGCGCCGATGGGAATTCGCTGGCGCGCCAAGAAGTGACCGCGGCCGGAAAAGACCAGGTGCTCCCCGGTTTGGGAAGGGCTATCGAAGATCTCCGCGACAAGCTTGGAGAATCGAGAGACTCCCTTCATGACTATGGCATTCCCATCGAGCAGGCCACCACGGATTCCCTGGACGCGTTGAAGGCATATCAATTGGGCCTGGACCTGCGCGCGCGCGATAACTCACCCAAGTCCATCCCTGCATTCAAGACAGCCGTCACGCTCGATCCCAATTTTGCGATGGCCTACGCGGAATTAGGGTCGGCGTACTCCAATGTGGGTGAAACTATCGTCGGAGGCCAATATTTCAAACGGGCTTTTGAATTGCGGTCGCGCGCTACCGAACCCGAACGATTTTATATTGCCGGGCGTTATTTCGACATTGTGACCGGGGAGTTGGAAAAAGCCTCCGAGAATTACGAACTATGGCAACAGACCTACCCGGATGAATGGCTTGCATACAACGCCCTAGCCAATGACGCAAATCAGTTGGGCCGTTACGAAACTGCGATCAAGGCCGCCAAACAGGTTGTGCTCCTCAACCCAAATCACGCTTTTGGTTACACAAATCTCGCCGTCGGCTTACTGGGCGCTAATCGTTTCGATGAAGCCAAGGCTGTTTGCGAAGAGGCCGTCGCTAGGAGGCGTGACGGCGAGGTAATTCATACGATCCTTTATGGAATGGCCTTCGTTGATAGAAACATGAAGGCGCCGCAGAGCGAGACGAACGAACCGGGGATGCTTTATGTGGCGGCGGAAGGTGAGGCGGCTCAAGGGAAAATGAAAGAAGCAAGCAGATTGTTCCAGCAAAATATCGCGGAACTTCGCGCGGGCGGCCAATCTGAAGGAATCGCGAACACCCTAGCCTACGAGGCCCTGCTCAACGCCCTGATTGGCCGGACAGCGGAGGCCCGCCGCATGGCCGCGGTATCTCTCCATTCCGGACATGGCGAAATCGTGCTTGGCTCGGATGCTCTGACGTTCGCGCTCGCGGGCGACGTGGTGCAGGCGAGAAGTATCGCCGATGAACTTAATAACTCCTATCCGCTGGCAACGCTCAATATGGACGTCTTTTCGCCAATGATCCAAATTGCTATCGCAGAATTGCATCGGCCCGCCACTGAAGAAGTCACTGAAATGATGAAGCCCGCTCTGCCTTACGAGTTTGGTCAGGAGGCCGATCTTCTGCCGGTTTACATTCGAGGCCAAGCGTATCTCATGACCCACTCGGGTCCGAATGCTGCACGAGAGTTTCAGAAAATATTGGATCACTTCGGAGTGGATTCCGTCTCACCCTATATATCGCTTGCCTATCTTGGCCTCGCGCGGGCAGACAATCTCACGGGAGAGAAAACAAATAGTCTCAAAGAATACGAACACTTCTTTCAACTTTGGAAGGATGCCGACAATAACATCCCCATCCTTCAGGCAGCCCGGCGCGAGTATTTGGCTCTATCTCATTCGGCGGGAGGAACGGCGGGAAGGAATCATACGGTCCATATCTCGATCCCTATTCATTGAGTGCCGTTGCAGGAGCGTTCGCTGCGACATTGCTATTCCGTGGCTGTCTCCTGATTTGTGGATTTAGACCGGACCCCGGAAGTGCACGTCGGAAGCATTCATTTAGACGAGGCGCTGGCAGGATGTCAACAGGAACCGAAACGTCGATGGCCGCGCCGGCGATAAAGCTGGTTCAATCTTTCTAACGAACTTAAGAGTGTCTCTTCATCAACCGCACTCTTCCGTCGTGGCACCCCTGCTCACCAGGCAGGCGCTCTCCTCAAAATTGCTTCCGTTGCCGAATTGCTCCTTATGCTTCTATAAGGACCGACCTCTTGGTGCTTCGCCAAGCGTTCGAATCTTCCGCAAGCCGTTCATTTTGATAGGTTGTCGGGCGAATCCCTTGAAAATCACTGCGCTCCTGTGGTCGCAACCCGTTTTCTCCAAAACTAAGCCATAAGTCTCAGCGTGGTTTGCAGAACTTGAGGTATAAAACGAAACGCTCAATTGGACTGAATGGACCGAAATGCGAATCCGCGCCCCTTCTTAGAAATGGCTGCAACTGCTTAAGAGGAATAGGGTAAGTGGTCGGGGCGAGTGGATTTGAACCACCGACCTCCTGGTCCCGAACCAGGCGCTCTAGCCAGGCTGAGCCACGCCCCGACAAACTACGAATCGCAACTGCAAAACAGTTTACAGTGCCTCGCGCCCAGCCGCAACGCCCGCCAATAAACTGCTAAACAGAATCGTAATCGTGCCCATCGCGGTGTTTCGACACCACGACGTCGTTGGGATTCCCGTTGCACAGAAACGGCAAGAATACTGTCCAGCTTTCAAGTTCAAGCACTGAGCCACCGACAAATGCCCGTCACAATTACGCTTCTTGCAGTTGCGAGTATAGAATCCCGCGCGATGTACCACTGGAGGTCGTAGCAATGAATCGCAGATATTCCTTTCTCGTAATGATTCTCTGCGCTATTTTTTTGCAACGCTTGTTTCATTTTCTCCTTCGGCCCGCGCTCAGGAGATTGATTCCAAATCGCTCAGCGCACTTAAATGGCGCCTTGTTGGCCCATATCGTGGAGGCCGCGTTGAAGCCGTCGAAGGCATTCCCGGCGGCAACATTCCTTACGTCTCCGTTTCGTCTGCGGAGCGGCCTTCACGAAGGCAGCAATAGCCATCGTTCGCCAACAACAAAAAGGCTCCCGAACTTTCCTCCGGGAGCCTTCGTTCTTCGAGCAGCAATTTTTAAAAGCTGAAGCTCGCCTGCAAATAAATCACGCGGCTCGCTGCCGTACCCGACGAGAACGGTCCGCCGGCGATTCCAGTCGACTGGCCAAAAAACGGTGAACCGAGCACTCCCGTCGGCGTCGCCAGATTCACGTTATTGAATATGTTTCTTCCAGAGACGCTCAACGTCAAATTGTATCTCCGACTGACCGCATTCTGTCCACCGCGCCCCCCGGGACCGCCTCCAAACACCATTCCTCCGCCGCGCCCTCCACCGCCGCCTCCTCGACCTCCACCGCCCCCTCCGCGCGGACCTTCCCCGCCTCCGCCTCCACCAAACTCGCCGGAGTTTCTTCCGCCTCCCCCCTCTTTACCGAAACCGAATGTTTTGCTCACACGCAGGTTCACCGAGAAATGATTTGGCCCGGTTTCATAATTTACCGGAACCAGTCTCTCGCCCGGCTGCGGCACTTCATCAAAAACGCCGAGCGGCGTTGTCACCGCGTTCGGTTCCGTCGGCGACGCCGCAAACGACGGTCGCTGGTTGAATTGCGAACTCCCGATCAAATCTTCAGGAATCGTGATGTTGTATGGCTGCCCGGAACTGAAAGTCATGAAGGGACTGAACCGCAGCCCCCACGGCGCTCCGACCGTTCCACCGAAAAACACGCGGTTCCTGATGTCAAACGCCGCCCGCCCGTAGTCCGCGGAAATATCGTACGGGTTGGACGGAAATCCCGCCGCTCCGGCCGCATCAGCATTTGCGTAGTTCAGCGAGTAGTAGCCAAACAATGTCAGATTCGGACCCGCACGCACCGTAACGTTCGTCATCACTTGGTTCTGCCGGTAGACGCCTTCCGATTCGAGTTGATAAACATTCTCCGGAGTTCCCGACGGATATACCGCCGTCGCCTTATCCATTGGATTGTATGTCCCCGGCAACGGCGTGTTTACGTTGTTCGTCAGCAGTTGATCCCATCCGCGCGAATTAATATACGTCACCGCCAGCGTAGCGATCTTGGTCAGCTGCCGTTCCACACTCACCGCCGTCTGCACCATTCCCGGCGCATGAATTGTTGGCGCTAGCCGGTACACCGTCGGCAATGCTGTCGATGATTGTTGCGGGTTTATACATTGCGATTCAATCTGTATCAGTGATACGGGCATTGCCGGAGCTGTCGCAAAAAAGCACGCTGGCGAAGAGATCACTAGCTGCTGCTGAAGGATTCCATTTAGCCGCGTCGCTTCCATCAGCAAGTCTTCCTGGAACCGGTCATAGAAAATCCCCGAACCTGCGCGAATCACCCACGTGGGCCCGCCCTTGCCTCCGCCGCCAATTCCCCACGCTACAGCAACTCTTGGCGCCCAGTCGGCGTGATCACTGATTCCACTCTGCGTTTCAAATCGCAATCCTGGGCTGATCGTTAGGTTCGGCCGCACTCGCCAATCGTCCTGGAAATACAGGGCGAGGTCAGTATAGGAAACCGACGCCGCCGGAGTGCCCGTGGTAATCGAGAACTGGTTTGCGCCGCCACACGGTCCTCCCGGCGCGCTGCATGCATTCACCGGCATGCCATTCGCTATGTTTTGCTCCGTAAGCTGATATATCTGTAAGGCAGGAAAATTGACCCCATTGATTTCTTCGCCGCCGAAGCTGAACATCCCGGAGAAATCCGAACTTTCACTGCTGTCATCGATGGTGCGCCGTAGCCGCGCTCCAAAATTGAATGTGTGCTTCCGCGTCACCATCTGCGTGTTGTTCTGTACTTCGTAGCTGTTGGACGTATCCTGAATCGCCTGCTCGTTGTTGCCACCTGCGTTGAACACGCCCAGCACATCGACGGTCGGCAATGTGCTGGTCGGAACCTGGTTTGAAACATCGTGAAGGAATTGAAACCGCGTGTCGTTCACCACAGCTGCGCCGATCACTTGGGAATCGTCTACTTGCACCGTGTGCTCGGTGGACAGCGAATTGAATCCCTGCGTCGGAGAATCCAGTTCCGATCCGATCTGGTTCTGCTGGTTGTTGCGAAAATACTGATAGCGGACCGACAGCGTGTTGTTTTTAGCAAGCTGGTAGTCTACGCGCGGGCTCACGTTCGTTCGGGTCCGTGGATTCGGAATCGACGCGTCGAACGGAGTTATCCCTGATATGGTTTGTTTACTGCATGGATTTGTCGACGCCCCACCCTGCTGCAAAACCACTGTGCCGCGCACCGCGCCGAATAATTGTGGATTCGTGTCGTTGCTCAACACGCAGGAATTCAACACATCCACGTCGTTGATGTTTCTTCGCTGCCCGCTGATGAAGAAAGACGCCTTCTTGCTGATCGGCCCGCTGACATCACCGTTGAACAGCACGTTGTCGTACGACGGCTCCGTCGGCGCAAACGGATTCATCGAGTTGAAGCTCGAATCATTTCCTTGCAGATTCGCTTGCCCGTGGAATTTATCTGTGCCCGGTTTGGTAAAAATTTCGATTCGTCCGTATCCCAGCTTGTCGTATTCCGTCGAAAATGGATTGCTGTTGATGCGAATTTCGCGGATCGCTGACTTCGGAGGGAGTTCTCCCGCCGTGAATCCGTCGATGTACATCTGCCCGCCGTTCGGTCCTGCCGACGGCCCCGCGAGTGCTTGCAGGTCCGACTGCAACTCATCCGGATCATCCGAAAGCGCATCCAACTCTTTGCCGCTGATGATGATCGCGCCGGCGTTGTTCGCGGGATTCACGTCCAGCGTCGGCGCTTCGGCATTCACGGTCACTTGTTGTTGCGATTCCTGGATCTCAAGCGACATGTTCACTTCAGCGATCTGCAGCGCCTTGACCTCCACATCATCTTTCTCGAAAAGCGCAAAGCCCTTCGCGATCGCCTCAACTTTGTATTTCCCCGGCGCCAGTCCTTTCACTTCATAGAAGCCCTGCCGGTTGGTGGTCACGCTCAACGGCTGTCCCGCAGATGGCGTCACCAAAACATTCGCACCACCGATCACCGCTCCCGAAGGATCCTTCACTTGCCCGCGCAATGTGCCTGTGCCGCTCTGCGCCAGCGCGCCGCTGCTCATCAGAATCAAAAACAACCCGATAACGGTGATACGAATCCGCATTCAAATGGCTCCTGTTGGGTTATTCACCGCGCCTGCGAAGAAAGTTCCCTGAATTCACCGGGACGCGCAGGTTATAAAATACTCACCGTTCTATGGTTGGTCCCCGCCTCCGCCTTCGCCAGGAGCACCCAGGCTCCACGGCGAAAGCGCCATCGCTTGCGCACCGCTCGGAGCTTCTAAAATCGGCTCCACTCCTCCAAGTAACGTAATCGCTGTCACCTGTCCGGGAACGGCTCCTTCCGTTGAAACAATCATGACCGCTTCGTCCTTCTGCAAATTCGCCAGCGTCGCGGGTGGCAGCCGATTCAGCATCTGCTGCAAATCTCCCCCGCCACCTCGCTGAAACCTTCCGGAACCTTGTCCTGCTCCCCCTGGCTGGCCTCCTCCTCCTCCGCGATTCCCGCCCGTCGCGCTGTTTCCTGTTGCTGCTCCCTGCTGACCGCTGCCTTGCGTGCTTTTCAACCGCATCGCGATGAACTGCGCCATTTGCGGAGCGAGCTGCCTGATCTCCGACTGCGGCATAAACTTCACCAGAAACTCTTTCTTTGAAATCAAATCCTTGACGCTCACTGTATTCGCCGACTTGTCAATCGCTGTGATCGTTCCCGCGATATTCCGAAACGCGCCCGACACAATTTCCTGCGCTGCGAAATCATTCCCGTCCGCGCTGCGCGTTCCGCGCGCCCGCAACTGATCTCCCGGATGAATCTGATCGATCGTCCCTACCTTCGCTTCGTCGAATTGCACTGAGTCCGGTGCATATCGCCGCAAAATCGTATCCTTCGTTACATGAATCGCGACCGTCTTCGTCCCGCCCATTGCTGCCATTGTGATTGAGATCGTTCCGCTCGCCGGATCGACGCTCTTCACCAGTCCGCCCACTCCGCGCTGCCATTCCTGTTCCTCAGCGGAGTGCTTTGCCTGCAAGTCTGTCCGTGTCATCGCGATGACGCTCGTCGCGTTCATCGACCCGCCCGCGCTTCCCGCCTGTTGTCCTCGCACTAGGATTCTGTCGCCCACTTGCAGATCCTGCAGGTGAATCGTCGTCGCTCCCTGCAAAGTTGTTTGCCCTGGAGCCACGCGCACGAATTTCGTCGAATCGTCGACCGTCACACTCACCGTCGCGCCCGCGTCATTCGTCAGCGTGATTGTGTTCCCAACGATCGCCTTGATCGTCCCGATCACGCGCGTCGCGCTGCTCTGCGCCGCTGACTGCTGCGACGCGAACTCCGCGAGCTTCGGCGTTGCAGGCCGCGCCGTCAACGCAATGCCAGCGGCCAAAACTATCACCGCTGCTCCTCCAATTATTCCCCTGCAAAAACGCATAGATTTCTACCCTGCTGCCTTTTCAATGGGAGGCAATTCGGATGGCGCACCCAGCCGGTGACTCCTCACTTATCTGCTGAACTTTAGACGCATGCACCGTCGCTGTGCGTTACGTCAAACTTCCCGGGAGTGCTTCCTGAAGAACTTGGCTGTGCCTAAGGATTCGATAACTGGCCATTGATCACTGACCGCTGTTCTTGAACTCCGCCACTCCAATCTGTATCTGCGTGCCTCTCAGCCGCCAGTACTCGGGACTGTTTCGCGTTGGCATCTGTTCCTGCCGCGCCCCATTCCCTTCGCGCGGCACATTTGGTTTCACCGTCCACACTCCGTAAACGCGCCCATCGAGCGCCGCAATTCCCGTGTAATCGCCCATGAAAACTCCTTGCGCGTCAAATGCTTCGGAACTCCACGCATAGTTCTGAAATGTTTTTCCGCCATCCGTCGAACGCGCCAGCGTCACAATCTGCTTTTTGTTTTCCGGATCGCCGCGACGGTCATAAAACACCACATTCACCGATCCATCCGCCGGATCTACCGCCATCCACTGAAAAAACTGGTCGTCTCCATCGTGCTGCGCATCATTGTTCACGCGTAGCGCAGGACTCCACATCTTCCCGTGATCCTCCGACGTCGAGCAGAACACATCCACGTCTCCATTCCGGTAATCGCTCCACGTCACGTACAACTTCCCGCCCTTTTTTCCTCCTCGCGGATCAATTCCTATCTGCGGAAACCCATTCGCTCGCGCCACCGCGTCAACGCCAAACATAATCGGCGCAGTCTCCATAATGTTCCGCGTCTTTGAAAACGTCTGCCCCCCATCCTTCGACGTCGTCAGCACGATGTGCTGCCCATCGCCCCACACTGCGTAAATCGTTCCATCGGGTCCCACTGCTCCCGCAAATCCTTCCAGCGCGCCGTTGTCGTCACGTGGCAATCCCGACCCATTGTCAATTTCAATCGGCTTCGACCACGTCTTTCCGTCGTCCGTCGATCGCACAAACAGCAGCTCCGAATTCGTCAGCGTCCATCGCGTCCATCCTATATATAGGTTTCCCGCGAACGGCCCCTTGCTGTCGTCCGCAATAATGTACGGCTTGTCCTCAAACGGAATTCCCGGCTGCTGCGGCTGCGCGCTCACCGCAATTTCCTTTTCGTCCCAGGCCTTCCCGCCGTCCATCGATCGCTTGATATAAATTCCATTCCGGTTCGCGTTGTGTCCCCAATAGCTGAACGTCCCCAGCTTGTCGAACGCGATATAGCAAAGGAACGCGTGCCCCTGATTGTCGTATGTCACGCTCACGTCGCCCGACACGCGATACTCCTTCGACTCCACGTTCTCCGCCGTCCACGTTTTCCCCGCGTCAGTCGAATACGCAATGTGTGCATTATCCTGATACGCCGCCAGCACGTTGTCCGGATGATTCGGATCCACAGCGATCGACGGCTCCGTAAAATATCCCGGCTCCGGCGTCACCATTGTCAACGCCGCCCCCGGCGCTGCCGGCAACGCCATCGAAACTGTTTGCGGCTGTCCGCTCCCCAGTTGAACGTTCGTCTGCCCCGCGCAAACTCCCCCCGCAAAAAATATTCCTGCAACCATCACCGCTCTGGCCCGCCAATTTTTCATGATTGCGCCCTTTCCTCTCGGCCCACGCTCACTCGAAAATGATCGTCTTATTCCCTTGCAACACGATGCGATTCTCAATGTGCCACCGCACCGCGCGCGACAGCACCACTTTTTCCAAATCCCGCCCCTTTTCCACCAATTCCTCCAGCGCGTCGCGATGCGAAATGCGCGCCACGCCTTGTTCGATGATCGGTCCGTCGTCCAGCGCTTCTGTAACGTAGTGTGCCGTTGCTCCAATCAACTTCACACCGCGCTCGTACGCTTGCAGGTGCGGTTTCGATCCCACGAATGCCGGAAGAAACGAATGGTGGATATTAATGATCTGCTGCGGATAATCGCGAATGAACTCTGCCGAAAGCACCTGCATATATCGCGCAAGCACGATCAAGTCGATGCGGTTTCCTCGAATCAACTCCAGCTCGCGCCGCTCCGCCTCCGCTTTGGTCTCCTTCGTCACCGGAATCATGTGATACGGAATCCCGTAAAAATCCGCGTGCCTCTTGGCATCCGGATGATTGCTCACAATCAACGGAATCTCGCACTTCAGCTCGTCCATCCTCTGCCGGTAGAGCAGGTCCACCAGGCAGTGATCGAACTTTGAAACGAAAATCGCCACGCGCGGCCGGTAACTCGACGCCGCCAGCCGAAATCGCATCGAAAATTTCTCCGCGATGTGCGCGAATCGCTGCGGAAAATCCTTCAAATCAAGCTGAAATTCCGCCAGGTCCCATTCGATCCGCGCAAAGTAAAACCGATCCAGCTCCGTTTGGTGCAGTTCGAATCGCAGAATGTTCCCGCCGTGCCGGTATATGAATTCCGCAATCGCCGCATCCAATCCTTTCTGGTCTGGACACTGCACCAGCAATATCGCGCTGTTCTTCACGCCGTCTTTCTCCCCATCAGCATCAGCGACCTCTGCGCGAACGGCAAATAGAGCAGCGCCGCCGTCACCGCGATCGCTGCGCCAATTCCGATCTGTTCCACCGCCAAAAATGGCGCGAGCGCCCACAGTTCATCGAACGGCACCAGCGCTGGAAAAAGCCTGCGGAATTTCTCTCCCAGCCCGCGGTAATGAAAAGCCGCCGCCGTAATCAAATAGAGGCGCGTTGGTATCCCAGCCGCCGCAGTAATAATCAGTACAACCAAAATCAGCCGCGCTGGCTCGCCCGATTCTCTCAGCAGCGCATCCACTTGCCGGATCCGCACCAGCGACAAAATGTAGAAAATCAAATAAATCAGCTGAATCAACAAAAACAGCATGTTCGCTAGGCCGCTTGACACCGCCGGCAACTCCCGCGCATCGCTCAACACCGTCGAGCGCCTCGCCTCGCCATCGTTCACGGCAAAATTACCGCCCGTTTCAATCGTCACCGAGCTCTGCGCCACGGGTCCGCCTCCCACAATCTCTACCGGCGCAATAAACCGATAGCCCTTCCGCGGGAGCGTTTGGATAAATCGTGGATTCCCCGCTTCATCTCCCAGCCCATTCCGCAGCTGATTGATCGCCGTGTTCATTCCATGATCGAAATCCACGAACGTATCCGAAGCCCACAGCCGCTCGCGCAATTCCTCCCGTGTCACCAAATCCCGCGGTCGCTCCAGCAGCATTACAAGCACTCGCGTCGCCTGCTCCCGCAGCCTCGTCTGCGTTTTGCCGTCCTTGCGCAGTTCTCCTGTCTCTTCGTTCATCTCGAACACACCGAAACGGAACGTCCGCCCTCTCGCTTTCGTCTCTGCCACGCGCTGCTCTCCCGTGCGGCACTCATTCTACGAGAGAACTTTCTCCAAGTGTCTGATTTTCCTCGGCCTTATCGATTGACTTTTCTCGGAAGTAGAAATTACCTCCAGAGCATCGACTCGTTCGCGCCTCTCTGTCATTTTCCTTGCATGAAAGCGAGAAAACGCATGCCACACAAAATTTCTACAACACGCTTGCTTTTTGTGACTCTCATCATCGCCGCCCTCACGCCTCGTTCCTGCCTGGCCGCGCAACTCACCACCAAAACCGCGCAGGCCTTCGACGAATACGTCGCCGCCAAGGAAGCCCGCATTAACCGCGACCTCACCGCTAAACAGAACTTCCTCTATATTGACGTGCTTCGGCAAGACCAAGCGAGCGACGCCTACTCGAAGCTGAGTCACGGTCAGGTCCTCGTTCAGCGCGACGAAGAATGCAGCACTCCCGGCTGTACCTCAATCCCCGGCGGCCTCATTCATGACTGGATCGGCCTCATCTTCGTTCCGGGCGTTTCTCTGTCGCAAGCCCTTGAGACCCTCCAGGACTACGATCACGACGCCATCCTTTATCCCTCCGAAGTTGTGAAATCCAAACTCCTCGCAAGATCTCCCAACGAATTTCACATCTATCTGCGTCTCAAGCAGGTTCACATCATCACCGTTGTTCTCGACACGCAATACGACATTCATTACACGAGCATCGACCCCGGCCGCGAAATCGCCCGCTCCCGCAGCACGGCTGTCGCCGAAGTCGCTCACGCCGGTGCATCCGACGAGCGCGACGAACCGGCTGGCCAGCCCGGTGACAAAGACCACGGATTCCTCTGGCGCCTCAATTCCTACTGGCGTTTCTATCAGGCCGATGGCGGCGTATACATCCAGTGCAACGCCGTTTCTCTCACACGCGACGTGCCTGCCGGCCTCGGCTGGCTCATCGGCTCTTTCATCGAAACAATTCCCGCAGCGTCGCTCCGCTCCACGCTCTCGGAAACGCGCACCGCCTTGCTGAAACAAGCAAATCTTGCAAAGGAGAACTGACGATGAACATAAAACTAATGACTGCCGACGAATCGAATTCTCGTCTTGAACCAAAGCCGCCCGCTACAACAGTGGATAAAGATATCTCTTCATTCAAAAACGCCACACGCCTGCAAAAAAGCTTCACCGCCGCGCCAGAACGCAAAGTTCTGCTTTGGCTCGCCGCGCGCATGCCCGCAAAAATAAATTCCGATCATCTGACGCTTCTCGGCTTCGTTTCGATGTTTCTTGCCGGCGCGAGCTACGCTTTCGCGTGTTGGAATCCGCTTGGCCTGTTGCTCGCCACAGTTTTTCTTGCGCTCAACTGGTTCGGAGACAGCCTCGACGGAACGCTCGCCCGTGCCCGCAATTGCCAGCGTCCGCGCTACGGTTTTTACGTCGACCACATCATCGACTCCGTCGGCGCACTTTTCCTAATGGGCGGCCTCGCCGTCTCCGGCGCTCTCGACTGGCGCATCGCCGTTGGAATGCTCGTCGCGTTTCTCCTTCTTTCCGTCGAGAGCTACCTGGCTACGTACACGCTCGGAGTTTTTCGCATGTCCTTCGCGAAGTTCGGCCCCACGGAAATTCGCATCCTTTTTGCTCTCGCAAATCTCGCGCTCTGGCTTCGCCCCGATGCAAGAGTGCCCGGCCTCGCTTGGCGCGTCTTCGATTTTGGCGGCTTGATTGCCGTCGCCGGAATGCTCCTGATGTTCATCGTCGCCGCCATCGCCCACACCCGCGCGCTTTACTTGCAGGAGACCCGCCGATGACCCTTCCACAAAAGCGCAGATTCTTGTTTCTTACGCGCAGGCTGAAATTCAACGCAGTCGGCGCGATGGGAATTTGCATGCAAATGCTTGCTGTCTATCTCTTCGGCTCCGTTTTCGATATGGATTCTCTTTGGGCCACAGCGTTCGCTGTCGAAGCGGCCGTGCTGCACAATTTCTTCTGGCACGAACATTTCACCTGGTCGGATCGCCGCGCCGCCGCGCGCGGCCGCTTTCGGCGCCGCCTACTCGCGTTCAACTTAACCACCGGCGCCGTTTCCATCGGCGGCAATCTGATCTGCGTTTCACTGCTCATGCATCAGTTGCGTGCGCACTTGCTCGCCGCCAACTTATTTGCCGTCGCCGCGTGCTCGCTCATCAATTTCATCGTCAACGACAAACTCGTCTTTCGTCGTGCTCCCAAGTCACCCGAACCATCCGGCCTCGCTTCTCACTGAACGCGTTTCACGGTATCCTTGCGCAGGAGAATTTCGACTCAATGAGCCTGATCGAAAAAGTGCAGCGGGATTTGACTGCGGCGATGAAGGAAAAAGACGAACTGCGGCTGAGCGTTCTGCGCATGGTTAAGTCTGCGCTGAAGAACAAAGAAATCGAAAAAATGCGCCCGCTCGAAGGCATGGAAGCGCTGCAAGTTCTGCAAACGCTGGTGAAGCAGCGGCACGAGTCCGTCGAACAATTTACAAAGGGCGGCCGCGACGATCTGGCCAAAAAAGAAGCTCAGGAGATCAAAATCATCGAAGGCTATCTCCCGCCCGCTCCCAATGACGCGGAAATTTCCCGCGCCGTCGAAGACGCCATCGCAGAGACTGGCGCTGATTCCCTCAAACAAATGGGCGCGGTGGTGAAAGCGGCGCGCGCCAAGCTCGAAGGAAAGACGGTTGACAGGAAAGTCCTGAGCGACAAAGTCCGCGAACGCCTCTCGTAAGGAAGTGAAAAGGTAAAAAGCCGCATTCGAGTCCCCGCCCTTCGACTTCGCTTCCTTCGACTTCGCTCAGGACAAGCCTTCGCCAAGGCTACGTCGCGGCAAGCAAGGCGGCGCGGCAGCGTCTGGAAAAGTGCTCGAAAGTTATCGATTAGAAATTTTGAAGCGACTGATTTTGCGCGGCTTAAGGAAAATTCTAATAAATGCCACTTCTCGCGAGAAGACCTTGCGCGGGTGAAGCGCGCAACAGGAAGGATCATCGAAAGACATTCATTGACCCCAGAAGATGCTGCGCGGAGTGACAAGCCACCGGTCAGCAGAGCGGTGCCCGCCCTTTGACTTCGCTCCCTTCGGCTGCGCTCAGGGCAGGCAGGACAAGCCTTCGGCAAGGCAAAGGCGCGACGAGCGGGTTGCCGCGGAGAGGCAGCGCTCGGGGAGACAAAATACCTTGGGAAAAGCGCAAAGCACTGGCGATTAGAAACGCCTCCTTCTCTTTGTTTTGTGCAACTTACGTTCATTTCTAATAATCCATAGGTCTGGCGATTAGAACTCCGGCCGCAGTGGGCAGAGGACGGACGGAACAAGCGACCGATGTCGCTTCGGGTCTCCTCGGCGGGCTTCGTTTCACGGTGGGCTTTACGATGCATTTGAGTTCCTGCGCCCTTCTTAAGGGCCAAATGTGGCCCTTGTGACCTCCATAAATGGAAAAAGCCGCGTTTCCGCGGCCGCTTCGTTTCTCTTCTCACCCTTTTCCCGTTCGGCTGAACTATTCAGCCGAAGATACTGTGTACCATAGAGTTAACTAAAAGTCAAGGAAAGATCGAAGGTCATGGCGAGTGACCAGTCGTAAATTACTGGAAAAGCGAACACATGTACGCATTTCAAAGGCATCGTCTAAGGACGGACACGCGACAATAAGCAACGCAATTCAGGTCCTTGTCCCCAGAGCCGTTTGAAAAATTGGGGAGGATGGAAGCCTTTGGAGTTTCGGCGGAGAGTGTTTAATCGAGGGGCAGGTTTGAGTGTTCTGATATCACGCAGCAGAATTGCATATCCGACTTCTACGCCCGCGAAATAGGACTTGAAGGCAGAGCGCGTGATTGCCACGCGAGCCTGATACAGGTTCCACAAGTCGCGTGGAGGCGATGCCACGACCGCGTCAGCGGTAGCGACGATCTCCACTCGTCCTCGTGGCATTTTGCTGTAAATCCACACTTGAGTCCCTGGCTTAATGCGAAGTGGCCTGCGTCTCAACTCTGCGGTCTTTTTCCCACTCAACATATTAAGAACGTGATCGTATTCGACTGAGATCAGTATGTTTTCAGTCCGCCTCACAAAGCATGCCCTCCTCTACGATTTTGATGAGCTGGCTGGCTTGCAAAGTGCGTGCTGTGACTAAGTTTGCTCCGTCTATGGCACCGACCGAGCGCAGCCTCTCAAGCCCCACGGGGACCGTGAAAGTCATTATGTTATCGATTGTCGTTGCGACAGCGGTGTCTGCCAAACAAAGGTGTTTTAGTATTTTCTTATCGATCACCCCACGACTGAATAGTTCATTGTTTGCCCCATCCTTTGAGACGATTTCGACCCGCGCGATTCGGGCAACCGCGATCGCGCTGGCGCTGCCGCCTTTTCGGGCCGATTCATAGAAGATGATGGGAGCGCCCTCCACAAGAACGCGTGCAGTGCGTGGGTGACTGAAGTACACCCGCTCTCGGAGCAACACTGCTTGTGGTCCCGCCAATAGCTGGAGCTGTTTCCCTGCGTGTAAGAGGTCACTTGCGTAAACCCTTCTGACCGGAACGATGGCTCCGGATCTCCCTGGAAGTAGCAAGAGCGTCGGAGAAAGCAGAGTCTCAAGCTCCTGGAGCGGTAGCTCAGCCAACTGACCAGTGGGAACCTTGATAGCAATCGTTTGTCGAAGAGACTGAAACGCGGGAATTGAATCGGGCAGCTCAAGCTCCATCCCCGCTTTCAACTGTTGGCTAACCTGTGCCCAATTCTTGGCGGTCACGCTTTGGCCTAGGGCGATCTTTTGGAGAGTCGTGCTAGATGATTCATTCGCAGCGGGTCGAAAGCCGTGTGAAATAGCAAGACGCCTTGTTGTCACATGACCCGGCAGCAGGCGAAGACTCAACTGAATAGGATGCTCGTGCAGCGATTCCCTGCTCGCGGAATCGAGCAGGAAGTCAGCAGCCAGTGTTACCGCGCTATGATCCTCATCTATGCAGAGGAACAGCTGCAGATACGGGCGAACTGCGGACGGAACGTCCCACGACGCAAAACCAACGACCGATCCGTCGCACGTTACCATCATTTTTCGATGCCGACGACCCGAATCGCCCTGCATCGCATCGTGGGCTAATTGTTGCGGGCACCTGAGTCGATCAAGGAAGGTTTGTACCAATGAATGATCGTTGTGCTCGACTAGCTTCCCGACGAGCGTCTGCCCTTCACGGACTGCCTGGATTTGTTGGGGCTCGCTTGAATCCGACGGCTCTACAGTCTCGGCGAACTCTTCCGCGCCAACCACATCGAGGGAGTACTTAGCTTGAAGGTCTGTCCGCGCTCGGAGGATAGCCTTTTCGCCGGTTATGAACCCAGCCGCTTTGTGGCAAATCGCCGTGGCCAGGTGCACCAAATCCGATTGGTCTTGCTGCCTGAGCTTTTTCGCCAAGACCTGGTCTGGAAGACCTGAAAAATTTTGGCGTAGGGAAAGACACCTCCGTGCAGAAGGTGTCCTGCATAGCTACGACCCTTTGTATGGCTTGCTGCGGCAATGATGAGTTTTCCTTGATCCGCAGCCTGTTTGAACGCTTGCTCAGGAAGAAAACCTAAAGCTCGCTTGTCGGTATCTGCTGTTCTTTGTACCTCCTCAACGAACGGAGCTACCTCATTTAGCTCGGAGAGTATCTCGATGCTGGGCCGGAGTGTAGTCAAGTTTATTCCGTTCGGAGGAGACCGTTTAAGCCGGTTTCGCCGGGTCGTGCTGAACCATAGCGTGTCCCGAACAGTACCCTGTGCCGTGAGAAAACCGAGAACTGAGGTAGATTACCATGAGGATACTGGCGCAATTAGGATTCTTTTGACCACTGTCAAGCTGGGAGCCCTCCGGGGCAGGCCCCGACGGAAAGCATCGGAACAAGCGCAAGGCGTAGGCGAAAAGGAAGGAGTTTTCGACGAGGAAGTTATGTCGGAGCTGAAGCTCCGACCCCCTGAAAAGCCACGGATGCCGACCTGAAGGTCGGCGCTACCAAGACAAAAGCACCGAGGTCCTTTCGCTCACGTCGCTGATGCGCTCAGGGCAGGCTAAGAGCAAAGGCTGGCGGGGTAAACCCGCCGCTACAAAATCAACGACAAGCAAGAGCAGGTTCCTTGCCTGCCCGCCACGGCGGGCGACCGGCAGGCAGGCTCCGACCCCCTGAAAGGGCAACTGCAAGTTCCAAGGCGAGGTCCTTCGCTGCGCTCAGGATGCTCGGAATGGCAAACGTTAACGGAACTAGCTCGAGTGTTTGAGGACCACGGAGGCGCGCTCGTCCGCGGCAATGGCATCGAACGTGGCGCGAAGGTCTTTGAATTTCGGCAGCGGGATCATCACATCGTTGACTTGATAGGTGCGGACATAGCGCAGCACGTTTCCTTCGAGAGTTGTTTTGCTGCTGTAAGAGATGTAGCCGCAGTCGGTTTTCACCGGCGGCGGCAATTCGTCCACCGTGTAACCCGCAGGAAGCGTGAAATCAAATTCGTCCGTTTGCAAAGTGGCCTCATCGTACTCAACGGGATATTTGCGTTCGGCTCCGGAGAGAATGGCCGAACTTTTCTCTCCCAGCACGTGAGGCCGAAGAATAATCAAATCGCCAGCTTGCTTGGCGTAGTTTGGCGCTGAGAAGTTGTAGTCCTCGGTGAAAGTTTTGTCGAAGTCGGTCAGATTGCCAACGCTCGCGGTTTGCAACTGAAAGTTATCGAGAAATGTGCCGAGGAACTGATCGATCACTTTCGCGCGATCTTTCGGAGCGATATCGAGAAACTGCGCGCGGCCCTGAACGGCGGGGCCGCCCCAACGGACTTCTTTGACATCGCCAGTAATGCCGCCCGCGGCGTCCAGAGTGAACTGGCCGACGCGCATCAAACGGTTAGTTGACGGCGGCAAAACGGGCAGATGCACGAGCTGGCCGCCATCGGGCGCAACGAGCAGAACATAATTGCTCTGCTCCTGATCGGGAAGATATCCGACAGGCGTGTAGGGATCGGTGGGATCGAAAAAGAGAAGCTTGCCAAGTTTCGGGTCGTCGATCACGGAGTACAAGTTTTGCGTGGGGATATCATCGGGCAAATGAATTGCCAGAATCATGTGATTGAAACTGACTACGGACGCGAACTGCGGTTGCACGATGCCACGATCGACTTGAGCAACCGCGTAATAGGAATCGAAGCCTGCAGCTTTCAACATTGTACTGAGCAGAGTTGCTTTGTCCTTGCAATCGCCGAATTGATTTTTGAAAACGTCCGCGGCCACGTGAGGCTGAAAACCGCCGATGCCGATTTCAATCGCAACGTACCGGATGTGCCGCTGCATGTAAGAAGTGATGGCCTCAATTTTTTCGAGCGGCGTTTTCGCCTGGGCGGTGAGCAACGCAACTTCGGCCGAGATTTCCGGAGTAACATCGCGACGGGACGCGGCCAAGCCGGAGTACCAGAGACCTTCGTCGTGCCACGAGCCAGACTGTTCGGCCTGATATAAATTTGCGGGCAAGAAAAATTTCACGTCGAGGCGACCCGCTACGGCGCGCCACGGCGGCATTTCATCTTCGATGGCCACAGCAGGAAGGTTGGTCAGATCCCACGTGAATTGATTTGGCGACGGTGATTGCGGCTGGACTTCGGGATGATTCACCCAAGCGGAGTCGTACTTCCATCCGTCGGGAATCTGCAGCGTATATTGGGCGTGAAGCACGGGAACTCGATATTGGAAGTCCCAGTCGTCGGCAAACACGAGCTGACGGCCCTTTTGAACATATTCGTATGCAACGATATTGCCCGGATCAGCGGCGGGGATTTGGAGAATTTTCGTTTTTGCGTCGTCGTAGAGTTCGCCATCAACCAGACCTGTTTCGGCGGCGTCCCCTTGCTTGAGTTCATAGACTTTGCCTTCCGAAGGAATGCCCCAGGCTTTGAGAGAAGTGATCGGAGTGACCTTGGTGAAATAAATTTCGATGATTCCGTAGTCTTTGCCCTCCGGCCGGAGAATCTTGCGTACCTGGCGATAGCGAGTTTCGACCTCACCATTGGCGCTGACGGTGGTTTGCTGATCGGAATAGAGAATGACAGCGACCGCATCCTTGGGCACAGATCCTGGAATCGGTTGGTGCGCCGCGGCCGTCACCCAATCCGGGACGCTCGCCGGATGCGCAGCCGGAACACCAACACCCAACGCTGCCAGCATCAAGAAAGAAACGGCCAACGCGCTAGTTCTGATGCGCAGATGCCAATGGTTGTAGGACGGCTTGTTCATCATCTCCGGTTTTCACCGCGCTGAATATCTGTCGAATGGCAGGATAGAGGTCTCGCTTGAAGTAGATGCCCTCGACGACGAGGTTTCGTTTCACCTCAAAACTGTTCGCTAGCTGAGAAGAAGAGAGCCTGTACTGAATTGGTCCGCCGGTAGGAGCGGCGACGGGCTGCTTGGGAAGGCTCTCGATCTGAAAGTTAGGGGGCACGGCAAACGAGATGTCGTCGCGCCGCTGGTAAGTCAAATGGAAATAGACGTCGTTGACGCGTGAGGCGGACTGGAAAGAACGAGGCTCGCCTGCGATGAAGGGAGTGGCGGGAACGAGGAGTCTGCTTCCCGCAGAACTGGCATAACCGGGAATCGTGAGGGTACCAGAAATCACAAGGGGCGCGGAAGAGTCGTCCCAGCCAGAGGTTTTCGTGATTTCGAATTTCGCGCTCGCGGGCAGCCATCCTTTTATCTCATCGGTCAAATCTTTCTTGCGGCCCGCTTCGTCGTCCGTGCGCTCATCTTGCCGCTTCATGCAAGCCTCAGAGCCGGTGAAGTCCACTTCAAGGGCGCCGGAAAGCGAGCCATCGTCGTTCAATTTCAATGTGGCATGCCGCTCGATGACGGCGTCTGTGCTTTTTGCGGAGGGGATCTGAACGAAGTTGCCGCCATCTTTATCGATCAGAAAGGCACTGAGGCCAGTTTCTTCCCAAGGAAGAATGCCGAAGGGATAAAACTTAGCTGCTGGATCCAAGAAGATTTCCTGGCCGCTGAGTTTGACGCCGACGAGGTCATCGTCGAGCTCAGAAACATCCTGCAAGTCCGGCATGAAAAGCCTCTGGCTGCGCGGAGCCAGAAAAACTTCGTTGGCTTCGAATCCGGCAGCGCGCGCAAGACCGACGAAGACTTCGTTGATTTCCCGGCCGTTGCCGTAATCGTGCTTCAGGACGTCTTCGACGTTATTGTTTTGCTGGATTTTCAGGCGCTTCCATTCCTGAGAGGTACGATCTTCGTAATTGAGATTGCGGATGGTTTGGACGCGCGCGTAGAGCTTGCGAAGTTTGGCCTCGGGTGAATCGGCCGAAGCTGTGGTCTGGGCGACAACTTGCTGCAGAGCGCCTTTCTTGTTGACGAAGCTGTCGACCGCCCGATTGAGTTTCTTGCCTTCATTTTTCCAAAACTGCTGTGTTGTCTGCGGGCCACTGTCTTCGAGACCCTTAAAATAAAATTCCACGCGCCCGCGCAGCATGCCCTCAGGCAGCATGTAGTCCTCTTTCGTGAAACCCGAGATGTTGTGCACCGTGAAGGCATAGTCGCCGTTCTTTTGTTTTTCGGGTTTGACCTGCTGAGGCAATCCGAACGTTCGCGAGTACATGGCGGGATTGAATGAGCCCTCGGAAGGCGGGTGGATGGAAAAGTTGGCGTCACGAGTGAAAAGGTCTTCTTGAATATTCCACGCGATGTTCCAGTAGTAGTCACTGTCCCGCTGGATGCGGTATTTGTAATCGAGAATGCATCCCGGCTGGACGTCGGGCATGCTGAACGTTTTTTCGAGTACTTTGATGCCGCCGGCCTTGACGATTTCTTTTTCGAAGATCTGGCCGTCGAACGGAACAATTGTGCCGTCGGGACGAATGGTGCGCGCGCGAATATTGCCAACACTGGACTGGCCTTTTTCGAAGGGGATCTCAATATCGCCATGCGTCTTGCCGACCTCAGTGAAAATCTTGACGCGATAATATTCATCAAAGGTGGCGCGCGAAGCGTCGGTGTGTTCTTCGCGGTAAAGGATCATCGCGTCCGAGCCCGGACTAGCTGGATTGTCCTTGAGAGCCAGGTCCGCGGGATTCACCGGCTGCCAATCATCGGCGGCAGGTGTGCCCGCAGGAAAAGCCAAGCCTAAAGAAATGGCGCAGGAACTCAGAATAAGCAAGACGTGATTCCCAAGACGCATTTTGCGCACCCTTTTGAACAGGCTCAGGTTCCCGCAGGCCGTTCTGAAAGGCCCGAAAACGCTGGTTACACTGTTCGTGACGTGTCGCGAAGCTATACGCGCGACGCAAGGTTGTCAAATGATTTCGTGGTGTGGCGCGGGACAGGTATGACGAATTGGTACAGCTTGCGAGACTGAACGAGTGATGTTACCGTGCGTGCGACTCCGAACTTTTTTCCATGGATTCATAAGAGCAGCGCAACGCGGCGAGAAACGCGGCCGCGAATTCCGGAGGTAAGGATTGGCAACGAAACCGTGGAGCTCGATTGCGCCGCCGGGCGAATTCCATCCGTACATTCCCGCAGAGCAAAACACTCCTGAACTGACGCGGCGCGCAATCATCCTGGGAATATTCGCGGGATTATTTTTCGGCGCGATCACCGTGTACGTGGGACTGCGCGCGGGGTTGACGGTTTCGGCGTCGATTCCCATCGCGGTGCTGTCGATCAGCATTTTGCGCGCGTTCGGCAAATCGACAATTCTGGAAAACAACATCGTGCAGACGACGGGCTCCGCGGGCGAGTCGATTGCAGGCGGTGTGATTTTCACTTTGCCGGCGCTGATTTTCCTAGGATTTCCGCTGCAGTACTGGGGCGTGTTTTTTCTGGCGCTGCTGGGCGGATGGCTGGGCGTGCTGTTTATGATTCCGCTGCGGCGGCAGTTGATTGTGAAGGAGCACGGGAATTTGCTTTATCCAGAAGGCACGGCGTGCGCGGACGTGCTGGTGGCAGGAGACAAAGGCGGGTCGTTCGCGAGCCGCGTGTTCTGGGGATTTGGGCTGGGCGGGCTGTACGCGTTCCTGATGGAGACGATGGGATTCTGGCCGGACACGCCGGAGTACAAGCCGGGGTGGCTGCCGGGCGCGTCGATGCGGGCGAACATCACGCCGGAATATATGGGCGTGGGATACATCATCGGGCCGCGCGTGGCGGGGTTGCTGTTTGCGGGCGGCGTTTTTTCGTGGCTGGTGTTGATGCCGACGATCAAGTTTTTCGGCGGGCTGATGACGCAGCCGCTTTTCCCGGGATTGATTCCGATTGGGCAAATGACGCCGGACGATTTGTACCGGTCATATATACGGCCGATGGGCGCGGGGGCGGTGGCGGCGGCGGGCGTGATCACGCTGGTGAAGACGCTGCCGACGATTGTGTCGGCGCTGAGCGCGGGACTGAAAGATATTCGCAAGAGCCGCGCGGTGAACGCGGTGGCGACGGCGGTGAGCCGCGTTGACCGCGATTTCTCGATGAAGATTGTGGTGCTGGGTTCGCTGGCGATTGTGGCGATGATGTGGGTGCTGCTGACGTTCCGTCCGATTCCCGGAGCGAAGACGGGACTGCTTTCGAATCTGATCGCGGCGGTGTTTGTGGTGGTGTTTGGGTTTTTGTTTGTGACGGTGTCGTCGCGGATCTGCGGGCTGATTGGAAACTCGTCAAATCCGATCAGCGGAATGGCGATTGCGACGCTGATGGCGACGTGCGCGATGTTTTTGGTGGCGCATTGGACGGGCGCGGCGTTTTCGGCGCTGGCGCTGACGATTGGCGGAGTGGTGTGTGTGGCGTCGTCAAACGCGGGCGGAACTTCGCAGGACTTGAAGACGGGATATCTAGTGGGCGCGACTCCTTCGAAGCAGCAACTGGCGCTCATGATCGGCGTGATGACGTCGGTGTTTGCGGTGGGCGGAACGCTGAATTTGATGAATGTGGGATTGGAAGAATACAAGCCGGCGAACATTGCGGTGAATATCAATCAGCTGCCGTCGGGCGTGAGCGTGGAGCAGCAGAACTTCGCGCATGCAGGAAAAAGCTATGTGTTGCTGAACGCGATCGGGTCGCACGTGGTTCCGGATGGAAATTATTTGTACGATCCGGCGGCGCAAGAGATCGACGTGCAATGGGTGCATGGAATTGGGAGCGAAAAGGCGTCGGCACCGCAAGCGCGGCTGATGGCGACGGTGATCAACGGGATTTTGCAGCGGCAGCTTCCGTGGCGGCTGGTACTGGTGGGTGTTTTTCTGGTGATTGCGATTGAGCTGCTGGGGATACGTTCGTTGCCGTTCGCGGTGGGGGCGTATCTGCCGATTGATACGACGATGGCGATCTTTACTGGCGGCGTGATTCGCTGGCTGGCGGAGCGCGGAACGAAGGATAAAAATGCTGCGGACAGCGATATCGGGCCGGGGCCGCTCTACGCGAGTGGCTTGATTGCGGGCGGAGGAATCTTCGGGCTGGTCGGGATCGTGATTTATTTGTTTGGCGATCCGAACTTCAAATATCACTTCCTGCCGCAGCATTTTCTGCACATTGGGCCGAGCGTGATGGGCGCGCTGGCGGACAGCAGGATATTTGCGGTGGTGATGTTTGTGGCGCTCGGCGCGACCCAGTTTTATTTTGCGCGGAAGAAGATGGATTGAATGATAGTTGATAGGCGATAGTTGAAAGTCGAGAGTTGACGGCAGCACTTGTTTGCGTTGTCGGCCACAGAAGACCCTACTGGTTAGGATTTTCCACTGATTTCCGATTGCAGCTGCTTTGACTCTGCGGCGCGGGGCGCATAGACTTCGTTTGACTGGACATGGCGCGCTACTCTTCAGGGTCAACGGGATTTACGTTCGATTGGGACTGGTCGATCACACCGGCGATCAAGGCTCTGGTGATTGCGTGCACGGTTGTGTATCTGGTGCAGGTGCTGTCGGGTGTTTTCTTTCATGCGCCGGGATGGAATTTCTGGATCGTCTATTTCGGGCTGGTGCCGCGCTACGTGACACACGGATTCATCTGGCAGCCGTTCACGTATCTGTTCCTGCATGACGGAATCTGGCACATCCTCATCAATATGTTCTTTCTGTGGATGTTTGGGAGGGACATCGAGCGGGCGTGGGGCCAAAAGAAATTCTATACATATTATTTTCTTTGCGGCGCTGGCGCGGGCGTAATCAACGTGATTGTAAAGACAATTATGGACCCGCATGGCTCGGGCGCTGCGCTAATTCCGACGATCGGCGCTTCGGGCGCAATTTTTGGAGTGTTGTTGGCGGCTGCAATACTCTTTCCACACCAGCGCGTGTTCCTATTCCCGTTTCCGGTGGCGATTTCGATGCGTGTGTTCGTGCTCGCAATGGGCGTGATCGAGTTTTTCGGCACGCTCGGTTCTGGCGGTGACAAGGTCAGCCATGTGTGCCATTTGGGCGGCATGCTGGTTGGATATTTATATCTGCGGCGCGGGTCGTATTTATACGGATACCGCAACCGGCTGTCAGATTGGAAGCGGCGGCGGCTGACGCGTAGGTTTGAAGTGTATCAGCGAAAACATCGAGACGAGCCGCCGCGCCCGCCGGACAATTGGGTGAACTAGCGCGGCGACGACTAGCAGTAATTGAGACAAGTCGAAAGTCGAGAGTTAAGAGTTAAGAGTCGAAAGCAAGAACCGCTCTAAATCATTTCTCAGCGACGAAATTCGAGACAATGCGATAGAGGTACTCGACGCCTTTATTGAAGGAGTCGAGCGGTATGCGTTCATTGTCGGCGTGCATGCGCAGGGTGTCTTCTTCGGTAAGCGGAAAAGGAAGCAAGCCGTAAGCCTGAACGTTGCGCAGGCGAAGATCGGCTGAGTCGGTCGCAACGGTGGACATCATCGGGATAACCGGAGTATTCGGGAATTCTTCATTGCTGACCTGCTGAATCGTTTTGAAAAGCGCACTATCGAGCGAGGAAGATGGCGCGGCTTCGCCGATGGTCGTATCTGCGTGGAACGTGATCTGTGGATTGTTCACGGCGTCTTTGAGTTTGAGAATCAATGCGCCGATGGAATTTCCGGGAAGAAGGCGAACATTGAACGTGGCTTGCGCTTCGGACGGAATGACGTTGGGGCGAATGCCGGCCTGCAACATGGTGGGCGCAACGGTGTCGCGAACCATGGCATTCCACACAGGGTTGGCCGCGGCGATTTTTTCTTCGGCGAGGTCGCCGCGCACGGGGGAATCGAGGGCGCGCATCCATTTGCCGATGTCCTCGTCTTCGACAGCGGAGAGCTGTTCGAAATAGGACTCGGTGACAGGCGTCAGTTGAAATGGCGTCTGATATGCAGCGATTTTCGCTACCGCCTGAGAAAGAAGAACGATGGGATTATTCGGCAAAGGAACTGAGCCGTGGCCGGAAGTTCCGTTGGCAGTTACAGTGACGTTGACAGGGACTTTTTCCGCGGATTGCACGCCGATGTATTGAACTTTGCCGTCCTTCAGGGTTACGTTTCCACCCTCGTTTAGAGCAAAACCTGCGGCGATTTTTTGCCAGTACCTGTCGATGGCAAATTTCATTCCCGCTTCGCCAGCTTGCTCTTCGTCGCCTTCCGCGAGGAGAATGACATCGCGGTCGAGCGGAATGTTGGCGCGCTTGAGCGCGACGATGGCGGCGATTTCAGCGACGAGCATGCCTTTGTCGTCGAGCGTGCCGCGGCCGTAGAGATAATTGCCCTGGATGACAGCGCTGAAAGGATCAACTTGCCATTTGGACTTGTCGACGCCGACGGTGTCAAGATGGCCCATCAGCAAGAGCGCGCGCGAAGGATCGGGCACGGGATTGGCGGAAAGACGCGCGATGAGAATTCCGCGGCCGGGAGTGCTCTGGTCAACTTCAGAGGGAATGCCTTCCTTTTGGAGAATGTCAGCAATGTATTTGGCGGCGATGAGTTCGTTGCCGGGAGGATTGACGGTATTGATGCGGATCAGACCCTGCAGCCAGCCGAGGGCATCTTGATCGAGTTTATTGAAATCAGGAGATGGCGTTTGCGGCGCGCCGGCTTGCTGCGACGGCTGCGATTGGGCGCGGGCGCGCGGCGAGATTGAGACGACGAGAGTGAGCGCCAAAACGGCGAAAGAACTGCGTCGCATGTAGACTCCGGAGCACAGAAATTTCAAACACGAGCAACAATTGATACTATCATGCGGTTTCGAGGCATCCGATTGCGGCGAGGAGTGATGTTGCTAAAGAATTGACCATCCCCGCGGCGCGTTTTGCCATCCTATTTATCGAGGTGTTCCCACCATGTCACTGAGAACGGTCTTGCGCTCGGCGGTGTTTCGCGCGGCCCTGGCGGTGGCGACGACGTGTGTCGTTGTGCCGCTACAGGCGATCGCGCAACTTCCCACGCAACAAGGCCCGATCAAGCCGCCCAAGGAAACACCACCTCAACAGCCTCCGCCGGCTCAGCAGCAAAAACAGCAGCCACAATATTCGCTGACGGTGCAGTCGAACCTAGTGCAGGTGAATACGGTGGTCACGGATCAGGACGGCAACATCATCACTGGGCTGACGCAACAGAATTTTCATATCTTCGATGACAATCAGCAGGAACCGGTGGCGAATTTTCAGCCGAACACAGCGCCGATCACGGTCGTAATGCTGATGGAATTCAGCAATACTCAGGGACCGTATCTGGCGCAGCTCGGTCCGATACTCTCCTATGGATTTGCCGATCACCTGGGGCCAAACGATTGGGTGGCGCTCGAGACGTATGACCTGAAGCCGCACGTGGTGGTGGACTTCACGCACAACAAAGAGGAAATCAAGTACGCGATCTCGACGCAGTTCATTCCGACCTTCAGCGAAGCAAATGAGTTCGATGCGCTGATCGACACACTCGACCGCCTGAAAGATGTACAGGGGAAAAAGTCCATTCTGCTGATCAGCACAGGCTTTGACACTTTCAGCAAACACACGCTCGACCAAACATACAATGCGCTGAAACAGACAAATGTCACGATTTTCTGCATTAATTCTCAAGAATTCGTCGCGGTGCGGAGTATGCGGGACGAAAACGTAAGGTTTCTCCAATCGAAAAATGAGATGGACTATTTCGCCAAGCTAACGGGAGGCATGTCATTTTTCCCACGTTTTGAGGGCGAGATGCCGGACGACTTCAATACGGTGGTGGAATTCCTGCGCAACCAGTATTCGCTAGGCTATGCGCCGCCGGAATCGGCGCGCGACGGCAAATATCACAAAATCCGCGTCGAGGTTGTGGACGACAAAGGCGAGCCGTACATGGTTGCGAACAAAAAAGGAAAGATGAAGAAAGTGGTTGTCTACGCACGCGCCGGCTATCAAGCGGCCAACGCACCAGCGAGCAATTAGGTGCGGATTTTAGTGCGTAATTTTTAGTAACCCCGCTGCAAATCCACGCGGTTCAGAAGTTCGCGGCCGTCAAACCAGCGTTCAAGATTTTCGAGCAGAAGTTCTTCCTGCCTCTGCCACAGAAGATCCGTGGCCGCGCTGACGTGCGGCGTGATGAAGACGTTATCGAGTTTCCACAGCGGGCTTTCCGGAGGAAGAGGCTCGTCTTCGGTGACGTCGAGCGCGGCCCCTGCGATGGTGCGCGCGCGGAGGGCTGCGATGAGCGCGTTTTGATCGATCAGAGTGCCGCGGGCTACGTTGAGCAGATAAGCGCTGCGCTTCATGGAGGCGAGTTCCTTTTCGCCGATCATTCGTTGTGTGTCGGGAGTTTCTGGCGCAGCGAGAAGCACGAAGTCAGCCTGGGGCAAGGCGGCGTGAAGTTCGCTGGCGGGGAGAATGCGCTCGGCGAGCTGGCCATTGTTAGAACTGGGACTGGAGCCGCGGCCGGAACGCGTAACGCCCCAGATGCGCATGCCTGTCGGTTGGACGACGCGCGCGAGCGCCCGCCCGATGGAACCGAATCCTACGATTAAGAGGATCTTGTCTTTCAGTTCGAATGGGCGCGCGTCCCAAATTTCCTGCTGCGCCCAGTGCGCTTCGCGCTGGTAGCGGAATGCGTCGGGGAAGCGGCGGGACATGGCAATCATCATGCCAAGGATATGCTCGGCCATTGGTGCGGAGTGAATGCCACGTGCGTTGGTGAGCACGATGCCGCTTTGACGGAGTTCGGGATACATTAGCTGGCCCACGCCGGCGGCCGTAGAGTGAATCCACTTCAGTTTCTTGGCCGAGGAGAATTGTTCGCGGCGAAGCGAGAAGCCAACGAGAATGTCGGTGTCCGGCAGTTCGACCACGACGTGATCGTACGTTGGGAGATGCACGACGTTCATGCTGGGCCAGCGGCGGCGAATGCTCTCAGTGAATTCGGGCGGCGGCTGCCAAAGCGTGAATTTGTGCCAGATGCAAATGACGAGCTTAGTTTCGCCGGGAGTTGTGCGCGTCGTTGTTCGGTTCATTGAGAAGGAGCGCGCAGGTCGCGGCCGGTCATTTCTTTGGGTGCTGGAATGCCGAGAACGCCAAGGAGAGTGGGTGAAATGTCGCGCAGGGAGCCGCCCGGTTGCAAGCGAAGCTGATTGTCTTCGCTGAGCAAAATGAAAGGCACGGGATTTGTGGTGTGATATGTGTGCGGGCCGCCGCTAGTTGGGTCGATCATCATTTCCGCGTTGCCATGGTCGGCGGTGATAATCCACGCGCCGCCGCGGGGAGCGAGCGTGGCGTGAATCCGGCCCAGGCACTGATCTATGGTTTCGACGGCTTTGACCGCAGCTTCCAGTTTTCCGGTGTGGCCAACCATGTCGGCGTTGGCGAAATTCATGATGATGGCGTCGAAATCGCCCTTGTTGATGGCCTTCTCGACAGCATCCGTGACGCCCGCAGCGGACATCTCCGGCTGCAAATCGTACGTGGGCACTTTGGGGGAAGGCACGAGAATGCGCTCTTCGCCCTTGTACGCTTTTTCGACTCCGCCGTTGAAGAAATAGGTGACGTGGGCATACTTTTCGGTTTCCGCGCAGCGCAAATTCTTAAAGCCCATTTCGCCGAAGACTTGGGCGAGGATGTGTTCGAGTTTTTCGGGCCCTTGAAGATAACGCAGCCAGGGCCAGGTTTTTTCATACTGAGTCATGCCGACGAAAAAGAGATTTTGCGGGCGCGAGGAGTCGGGAAATTCCTTGAAACCCGGCTCGACGAGGGCGCGGGTGATCTGACGTGCACGGTCGGCGCGGAAATTGAAGAAGATCACGGCGTCGTCATCGCGAATCAGAGCAGTGGGGGTTGAAGATCCGGGGCTGTTGTCCGCGGTGATTACGGCGGGGACGATGAATTCGTCGGTGATGAGCTTTTCGTAATTCGTTTTCAATGCGGAGACAGCATCGGGGAATTTCGCTTCGGCGTTGGCATGGACCATCGCGTCATAGGCACGGCGAATGCGCTCCCAGCGATTATCGCGATCCATGGCGTAGTAGCGGCCGCTGACGGTGGCAATTTTCCCGAGACCAAGCTCGTTCATTTTTTTCTGGAGTTGCTGCAGAAAGCCGATGCCGGAATTCGGAGGTGTATCACGGCCATCGGTGAAAGCATGAACAAAGACTTGCGAGACTTTGTTTTGCTTGGCCATTTGCAGCAGCGCAAACAGGTGGTCGATATGCGAATGCACGCCGCCATCGCTGACCAAGCCCATGATGTGTAGTTGGTGGCTGCGACCGCGCTCCATGGCCTGAAGAAGCAACGGCTCTTTGAAAAATTCGCCGGAAGCGATCTTTGCGTCGAGGCGCGTGATGTCCATTTGGACGATGCGGCCAGCGCCGATATTGAGATGGCCGACTTCGCTGTTGCCCATCTGGCCTTCGGGAAGGCCAACGAATGGACCGGATGTGTGAATCAGGACGTTGGGGAATTTTTTCAGGAGCGAGTCGTAGTTCGGCTTGCGCGCCAGCGCAATGGCGTTGCCTTTGGTATCAGGCGAATAGCCCCAGCCGTCGAGGACGGTGAGGACAATAGGTTTGGGGCGCTTGGGCACTTCAGTTAGAGATCCTTCCGGTTGTGTTGCCACGCATCATTGTGATTACCGGCGTCCCGCTGACGTTGCAAGTTCGTTGAGGGCGGCGAGGAGGCGGTCGATTTCGTCGGCGGTGTTGTAGTGAACGAGGCCGATGCGAAGCAGGCCACCATCTTTTTCAACGCCGAGGCGTTCGGTGAGATTGAGGGCGTAATAGTTCCCATCCCAGGTGAAGATGCCGCGCTCACCGAGAAATTTCGCGCATTCGAGCGGCGTGCGATTGGCAAGGCGGACGCCGACAGTCGGCACGCGATCACCGAAACAACCAGGATCGGAGATGCCGTAGAAGCGCAGGCCGGGAATTTCGAGCAGGCCGCGAATCATGCGCGCGGCGAGATACATTTCGTATTCGCGCATGGCGCGATGACCGCTAATCAGCGCGGCGCGGCGGCTGGCGGCAGTGGAATCGTAGCGGCGTCCTAGCTCAGCGATGTAGTCAATGGCAGCGGTGACGCCAGCGAGCCCTTCGTGAATCTGCGTCCCTGTCTCCCAACGGTCGGGTAAGGCTTCAGGTGCGGGACGGACTTTGTATGGGCGAAAACGCATCAGCAGATCGCGCTTGCCGTAGATACAGCCCATGTGCGGGCCGAAGAATTTGTAGGGCGAGCAGGCGAGAAAATCGCAGTCGAGCGCGCGAACGTCGATAGAGCCGTGCGGGGCGTAATGCACAGCGTCGATGAAGGCGAGCGCGCCAGCGTCGTGCGCAAGGCGAATGATTTCATTCACTGGATTGATAGTGCCGACGGCGTTTGAGGCGTAACCGACAGCGACGAGCTTTGTGCGTGAACTGATTTTGCGGCGCAGATCGTCGAGGTCGAGCGTGCAATCTTCTTCGCGGATATCCACCTGGCGGATGACGACGCCGCGCTCTTCGAGAGCGCGCCAGGGAGCGACATTGGCGTCGTGATCGAGAGTTGTGACGATAACTTCATCGCCGGGCTGCAAATCGCGGCCGATGCCGCGAGCCAGCGCGAAAGTAATGGTGGTCATGTTCGGGCCGAAAAACACTTCGATAGGATCACAGTTGAAAAAATCGGCCATGGCCGCGCGCGCGCCGGCGATCATCGCGTCGGTGCGGCGGCTGGTGGCAAATGCTCCGCAGGTATTGGCGTTGGAGTTTTCGAAGTAATCGCGGACGGCATCGATGACTTGCTGCGGAACTTGCGTGCCCGCAGGAGCATCGAGAAACGCCGCAGGATGGCCGTTTACGATTTGCCTCAGCGAGGGAAATTGCGCGCGGACCCATTGGATATCGAGCGACGGGAGCGCGGCGTGCGCTGGGCGTGGAACATTCGAAGGCGACGTTGAAGTGCTCATTGTGCGTACCCAATTTTCATGGATGACGGCTTGAGATTCAAGGCTTGACTGCCCGAATGAAGTCCGCGAACAGGCCGTAAGCGGTGGCGATGACGCCGGGCTTGTGTTCGATGATGGAAAGGCCAAAAACGTCCATGTCGAATCGGACCGCCGAAGTAGTGCCTTCCAAACGCGCGAGCGCGTCGGTAAGCGGCAATTTTTCGGGGCGAACCCGCGCTTGAATGCCACCGGCAGTGCGCTCGGCGCTGCACACGAGTTTGTAGCGCATTCCGGCGGAATGGGCTTCGCGCACGCGCTCGGGAGTAAGAGAGCGGATGCCTTGGACTTCGACATCGCTCAATTTGATCTTGGCGCCCATCAGGACAATCGCCAAGGCGGTAACTTTCACAGCGGCGTCCCATCCGTCGAGATCATCGGACGGGTCGGTTTCCGCAACGCCAATTTCCTGCGCATGCTTGACTGCGGCTCCGAGGGTGGCGCCTTTTTCCATTTCCGTGAGCACGACGTTCGTGGTGGAGTTCAGAACGCCGCGAAAACCCCGCAGGTCGACGGCCGGGAGGCAATGCGGAAACATAGAAAAAATCGGCGTGCCATCCATGACCGCGGATTCGAAAAAGAATTTGCGGCCGTGCACGTCGGCGAGTTGGCGCAGCTCGTGAAAAGCATGCACGACAGGACCTTTGTTGGCGCTGATAGCGTGCGCGCCGGATTCGAGAGCGGTCTGGATGTGTTCGATGGCGGGCTGTCCCGTGTGGCGATTGAGGGAGCTCGCTTCGAAAAGCGCGTCCGCCCTTGCGGCGGCGAGCCAATCGCGGACGTTCGACGACTGATGGACGGACTGTGGCCATCGGCGGGCGAGCGAGGCATCAGGGTCGAGGCCGTTGGCATCCGCAATCCAGCCGATTCTTCGCGAGGCGACCCCGGTCAGCTTCCAGGCGATGCCGTAGTCATTTCGAAGCACCGATTCCTTTGAAACGAGCAGGCGGACAAATTCCTGGCCGACGTTTCCGAAGCCGACAAGCGCGAGGTTGTAAGTGCGGATCGGAACCTCCCAGAGAGTGCTCAGAATACACCAGTGCGCTGATCGCGAGCCGATGAAAACTCAGTGATGAAGTTGATTCCCAGTGGAAGAACGCGCGACAAAAAAAATCCTGGCCAGACTCAACAGAGAAAGTCCGGCCAGAACACTCTTTAGAATGGCTCTCCGGGTAGTGGCGGCAGCACAGGAGTGATTTTGCCCCAGCCGTCCGTCTGCGCGGACTTCATGTCTTTAATTAATTGGTCCGGAAGTTTCGCGTTCAACTTCGGGCGGCCGGCTTGATTGCCAAGCACCCATGCGACAGCGGCAACGGTCTTGGACACTTGTTGTATCTCTTTGAAGTCAATTTTCTCCGGCGTGTCCGTGGGACGGTGATAGTCGACGTGCAGCCCGTCGCTGAAAAATGCGATGGGAATGCCCATCCGCGCGAAATTGTAGTGATCGCTGCGGTAAAAGATGCGCTGGCCGTTTGGCCCGGGTCCGAGATTGTCATGAGTGGCGTCGGGAGCGGTGACGTCGTAGAAATGATTTAGGGCGAGTTTCTGATAGCTGTTGTTGACCGTCTCAATCGTCTTTTCCAGATCATCGCTGCTGATGTTGGGGCCGACCAGCATTGCTTCGCCTGGATTCACGAGCACGTGCGTGGGATTGGGGTCGACGGAGTTCGGATTTTTGGTGCGGCCGATCATGTCCATGTTGAGATCGGCCACGACTTTCGTTAGGTCAATCGGCGGAAATTCGTTGAAGTAGCGCGAGCCCCAGAGGCCTTTTTCCTCGCCACCGTTCCAAAGGAAAATGATAGTGCGCTTTGGACGCATCCCTTGCGCCGCACCTTGCGCGTACGACCGGGCGATGCCCAGCAGTCCCGTGGAACCAGAGCCGTCATCGTCCGCGCCGTTGTTGACGTTATGGCCATTGGGCAATGGAGCGCTCAAGCCGATGTGGTCGAGATGGGCGCTGATGACTACGTATTCATTCTTGAGCACTGGGTCAGAGCCTTCAAGAATCCCCACGACGTTTTCGCCGTGGCCCTCTTCGCTCTTAATCACGGCGTGGAGTGTCAGTTTCTTGTTCGCGTTCATTTCGAAGGAGGCTTCTTTCGCTTCGGCGCCAGCAGAGTAGAACGCGCGTGATGAAGTCACCTTCTCGCCTGCGAACAGATAGTTTGTCATTTCGATTCCGGCGATGATGGACGGAGCGCTGGGACACGCGGGTTGATCTTCAAACTTCGCGACCTGGTACGGCGGGCCATTAAGCGAGGGAGCGCGACCGGCGGTCATGGCGTTCAACTGCTGAAAATCCGCGATTCTGACGACCGCTAATGCGCCATTCTTCGCGGCGTATTCCTCGGGCGTGAGGTAATCCGTACAGTTTTCGCCGAGAGGATTTTCTCCGCCGCCGCGCCGCCCTTGCAGCGCCGCGATTTCGCGGGGGAGGCCTGCGACGACGATGACTTTGCCGTGAACATCGAGACCATCATAAGGATTGACGTTGGACTTGTTGATCACATAGCCGTTGCCAGCGAAGACTAGATTTCCCGATACGTCGAAGGAATCCGCTGGAGGCAAGCCGCGGAAGCCGCCGCCACTTGGCGCGACGGTCCAGTCCTTTCCATATTCAAAATCAGTGGTGTGAAGTTCGGCGGCGCCTCCGCCGAAATTGAACGGCGAAGGACCGGTGATCGAGGCTTTGCTCGCGTCTGCAACGACTTCACGAGTGACCAGCGCAAAAGGCATGAAGTAAGGCTGCAGAGGACCGTTAGTTTCGGTCGTACTTCCTCCCGGCTTGAGGCCCCATTCCGCGAGATGACTCGCCACGTAAAGCGCAGCGGTATCGTAGCCACGCGAAGGCAGATTTCGTCCTTCGAGTTGGTCGGAAGCAAGGAAATAGTCATATATCTTTAGCTCGTCTTCGCTGATGGAATCGGCGTTGCCGTATCTTGCGGCTCCGCGCGCCTTCGCCGGTTTGGGCACAGACGCACGGGGGGACTTGGCCGCTCCCAATGCGAAGAAAGCACAAAGTGAAACAGCGGTTACCAGAAAAATGCTGGTGATAATTCGGCGCATGGGACCTCGTAATCGTTGAGATAAAGGCGCGTTATCTTACCCCGAAAAAGGCGACCGGGCGTGCGTGTCGTCAGGTCTTACGACGTGCGGCGCGGCGGGGACGTTGCGCACATCTGAGGTTAGGCACCGACGGCCAGGAGTGGATCCGCTTGGTTGATAGCAAGAGATGTAACGATAAAGAGCACGACACCATCGGCGGGGCTAAGGGCGGTTTGCAGGACGCGGCCTTCGTAATCTTTCACGGAGCCGAGGTTCTGACCGGCTTTAACTTTCTCGCCCACTTCAATCGCCGGATACCAGAAACCGCTGTGATCGCTACGCAACCAGAGAAAACGCTCGAGCAGTGTGAACGGTACGGGTGGTGGCGCATCACCAGGAATCATGTCAAGGTGGCGCATCAAGCGGTTGAGGCCATTGGTGTGATCGGCGACGTGCTGGGGAGTCCAAATGCCCTGGCCGCCGGATTCCGTGAGGATGGAGGGAATGCCGGCACCGGATGCAGCGCAGAACGTTGAGCCGGGTGTTTCGCTGCACATCAGAAAATGAATACCGAAGACCTTGGCCATTTCGAGCGATTTGTCATCGACGCGTTTGTCGCCGGTGCGGAAGAGAATAGTGAAAGGAACAAGCGCTTCGATCAAATCGCCGCCGTGTAGATCGACATAGTAATTCGCTTGCGAAATCACATTTCGAAAGACCCAGTCGGCAATCTGTTCAGAGGCAGTGCCGCTTGGATTGCCGGGGAAGACGCGATTGGGATTCTTGCCATCGAGCGGACATATATATATGGAGCGCGCTGTGAAAGCAGGCATGTCAAGCACGGGCACGACGATGACGCGACCGCGGAGATTCTTTGGTTCAAGGGAGCGCCCGAGTTCGAGCGCCGCAGCGATGCTTGCGTATTCGGCGGCATGGACACCGGCGGTGACAACGAGAGTAGGACCCTCAGCCGCGCCGTTAATCAACCACACCGGAAGGCGATAGGGCTGTCCCTGCACAGGGAACTCATTTACGCCGAAAGTTTTCTCTCCGTGCGTGGCGGAAAGCGAGCCGACTTTCAAAACTTGTTCTGGCATGGCGTGCTCCTTATTTGCCTCCGTCAATCGAAAGGGTCTGGCCAGTTATCCAACCGGCGTGCTCACTCGCAAAAAACAAGACGCCGCTGGCGATGTCCTGCGGCGAACCGAGACGCTTTAGCGCGATGCTCTCGATCAGGCGGCGTTGTCCGTCTTCACCGTACGATCCCCATTGTTTCTCCGTGGTGGGATTGCAACGGACGAAACCGGGAGCGACGTTGTTCACGGTGATTCCCCAAGGGCCGAGTTCGTGAGCGAGCTGCCGGGTCAGGCCGATTTGCCCAGCTTTGGCGGAAGCGTAAGCCTGAATGCCGGTGAGGCTGATGCCGAGGCCAGCGCCACTGGAGATATTAATGATGCGGCCGTAGCGCGCGGCTTTCATCGCGGGAGCGGCGGCCTGGCTGCAGTAAAAAGCGCCGTCGAGATTCACGGCGAAAATGGAGCGCCAGTCGGATTCGGAAATCTGTTCCAGAGGACGGCCGGCTTGACCCAGAACTCCGCCAGCGTCGTTTACAAGGATGTCGATGCGACCGGTTGATTTGAGTATTTCAGCGACGACAGTTTGGACGGCTTTGCGATTTGTTACGTCGAGGACGCGAATTTCGAGCGGGGTTGATTGTTCTTTTGCGAGCTTTGCGGTCTCTTGCAGCTCAGACTCGAGAATGTCGCAGGCGAACACGCGCGCGCCCAGCGCAGCGAAATTCAAGGCAATGCTGCGGCCGAAGCCGTGCGCGGCGCCGGTGACAATTGAAGTTCGATTATCGAAACGGATTTGCATACCGGGAAGATTTCAAAGATACATCGCCAAGTTGCCGCTCACGGCCACGGGCCTTCGAGGGCTTCGCGCGTTTCTTCGACGCCAACGCGCCACATTTGCGCCATCTGTTCGTCGGGCTTTTGATATACGCCGCCGTAGTTGCCGTCTCCAATGTATTTGCGCACGACAGCAGCGTCCATCATGCGCATGCGAGCCAGATCGATCATCGGTTTCTGACCGTCTGGGAGCTTCACGTCTGCGAGACGCGTCCAGGGGAAATTCTCCATCCACGAGGCGTGCGACGCAACGGCGTCAATGGCGGCGACTTCAACGGCGGTCTTGGGCGAGTTCCACCAGTTGTGCCACTTGACGGCAACTCCCGGATGGCTGTTCATCCACTCCTGCAGAATGGAGCCGCCCGGAGTGTTACCTCCATGGCCGTTGACGAACAGAATGCGCTTGAAGCCCGTGGCGGCAAGGCTATCGAGGATGTCCGCGACGATGCGCTGATATGTTTCGAGGCGGAGGCTGATGGTGCCGGGATATGCCAAAAAGTAGGGCGTTATGCCATAACTGAGAACAGGAAAAACGGGCACGCCGAGTGGTTCAGCGGCTTCGCAGGCGACGCGTTCGGCAAGAATCGCGTCGACGGCCAGACGCAAATATCCGTGCTGCTCGGTGCTGCCCACGGGCACGACGGCGCGGCCGTCGCGCTTCAGTTTTTCTTCAACCTGCATCCAGTTCATGTCGGCGATTTTCATTTGTGTTTCCCGCGAAACTCTAAGTCAGGCGCGAAGCGCTCGTCAAGGTTAGATGGACGCGCCGCCGGATGGAATTGCGGAAGCTACTGATTGACGGTTATCGTTTCGAGGCCGTGCGCTGACGGGCCGGTCTCGGCGCGCCACAACGCGTACGCGATGACGACGGCGACAACAGCAATGCCGGTGAAGATCAAAAGTCCAGCATGATATCCGGCGGCGTTTGCGGCGCTGGCCCGCCAATAATCGTTGGCGCGGCCGATAAGCAAATTAATAATGACGAGGCCCAGTTGCTGCACAGAGTCCAACATGCCATTGGCCAAGCCCAGCCGCGACTTCTCAACCACGTAAACGAGCGCGGGCCACATCACCGCCGGCACCAATGCGAAAGCGACACCCATCATGGCCATCGGTATTACCGGGCGGATTTGCGTGAATGCCAGCATGGGAAACACGGGAACGATAAGCAAAGAACCAAACATCATCAGCAGGGAGCGGCGCCCGTGGCGATCAACGAGCAAGCCAAAAATCGGCATGCCGATGAGCGAGAAGAACGGCTCCATGCCAACGAGGAGTGCAGCCGATTGCGGCGAGAGGTGGCGTGCTTCGATCAGGAATTTCTGACCAAATGTCTCGAATGGGAAAATGCAACCGTAGAACGTGAAGCATAAGGTTGCAATCAGCCAGAACGATCGATTGAAACGGAAGACTTCACGCAGAGGGATTTTCGTAGCACGGGCTTCATGGCCAAGCGTGAAGCACCGCTCGCCCCTTTTGTCGAGGGCCCAATAGAGCGCTGCGCCGAGAAGGCAGAGGCCGCCAAAAGCGACGCCGAGAAGAAGCGGCCAGCGCCAGTAGGCGTACGCGCGCGGCGCCCATGCAGGAGAGACCTGCGCGCTGAGCGAACCGAGCCGCGCTGCCGAGCCGCGCAGCCCGTAGGCCAAACTCAACTCGCTGCGCCAGAACCAGCGAGCCACACCGACGTTGGCGGTGAGCGCCAAGGCTTCGCCTCCGGAACCGACGAAAAGCCGACCAATGATCATAATGGACAAGCGCGGGCTAAGCGCGGTGATGACGAGTCCGATAAAAATCAGCACGCCAAAAATCGAAAGGGACTTGCGAGTTCCGAGCCGGTCGATAATGACGCCGCACACGAGCATGGCGATGATGTTCGGAAGGCTGTAAACGGCTTGGAGCAGGCCAATGTCCGTGTTGGAGAAGTGCAGCTGGCGGCTGAGCAGCGGCGCCAGAGGGCCGATGTAGTCGAAGGCGTAGTAGCCGCCATAGCAGGCGATGCCGATGACTGCGAGAACAAGCCATCGCGCACGACGCGAGGGCTCCGGCTTGTTCACGTCTGTTTTCTGCAAGGCGCCAGTAATCTCGGAAGGCATCTTCACTCTGCTGGGGTGCTACATTGCGCGCGGGCGAATCATCTCACAAGCATCAGGATTGTTGCCGAAAAGAAATCGACAAGATTGGCGGAAGATGCCGCGTTCCGTCTTGAAACCGCAAGCTGAACGCTAGCGTCGAAGGAACCATACCAGCGCAGGAGGATGCGTATGCACAAAGGGATTCTTAGTATTGTCGCAATCGGTGCTGCAGCGCTTCTCGGTTTCGCCGCGCAACAGGAGTCGGCGCCACCGCCGCAAATGTCAGACAACGTGGCCGGCTATCATCTTTCCGCTTCCATTCCGCTCCCTGACGAAGGCTTCTGGGATTACCTCGGTATTGACGAAGCGAATCATCATGTTTTCGTTTCCCACAGCGATGAGATTCTGGTGATCTCTACAGATACGAATCAGATCGTCGGCAAGCTTGCTCCGACTCCTCGCAGCCATGGCGTCGTTATTTCTCAAAAGGACCATCACGGTTTCACAAGCAATTCAGGCAATAGCAGCGGGCAGCAGGGCGTGAGCAGCTTTACGGAATTCGAGCCGAAGACGCTGGCGATTATCAAGCAGATCATTTTGCCGATCGGAGGATCAGACGGCATTGTCTACGATCCGGCCTCGGACCGCGTGTTCGGGCTGACTCACGGCAAGAAGGATGTTGCTGTGGATGCGGCCACGGGAGACGTGGCCGGCGTTGTCGATATTCCTGGAGCGGCGGAATCAGCAGCGGCGGACGGGAAAGGGCATCTCTACAACGTCATGGAGGACTTGAGCACGATCGTGGACATCGATACGCACGCGCTCAAAGTTGTGAATCAGTGGCCTCTGGCGCCCTGCGAAGGCCCGTCGGGCGTCGCCATGGACACGGAGACGCGGCGCATCTTTATTGGTTGTCACGGCGGCGGTGAGAACAATGGCGGCGTGATAGTGGTGTTCAACCCTGACGCGGGCAAGGTAGTTGCGACGCTGCCTATCGGCGGCAGAGGCAACGACGCAGTGCGCTTTGATCCCAGCGCGAAACTGGCTTTTGCATCAGAGGGCGAGGGCGACATTACGATTGTACACGAGGATTCGCCTGACAAATACTCCGTGCTCGGCAACGTCAAGACGGACATGGGCGCGCGCACCATGGAGTGCGACACGTCGACGCATACACTTTACTCAGTGACAGCCAAATTCGGTCCGCCTCCTCCATTGCCGCCCAATGCTACGGAGCGAGAACGGCGCTTCCGCCGTGGACCGATGATCGTCGGCAGCTTTAAACTGCTAGTGATTCCGAATCATTAAGAGGGATTGCCCGGCTGCGTGTGCGTCACGCTGGCTGAGCGAGATCTTCTTCGAGCACGGAATGTAGAGCTTCGATAAATAGGTTCGCATCGACTTCAGAGAAGATCAGCGGCGGCCGCAGTTTGATTACGTTATGGTGCGGACCGTCTGTTCCGCTCAAAATGCCGCGCTCCCGCAGCCGGTTGACGACATAGGCGGCTTGCTCTGTGGCAGGAGCGCGCGTTTCGCGATCGCGAACCAAGTCCAGACCTAAAAACAAACCCGAACCACGGACGTCGCCGATTAATGCGTGACGCTCCTGAAGCTTTTTGAGACCGCTTATCAAATAGTTCCCGACCCGAAGCGCGTTTTCCTGCAGGCGCTCCTCTTCAAGCACATCGAGGACAGCCAATCCCGCAGCGCAAGAGACAGGATTGCCGCCGAATGTGCTGAAGAACTCCATTCCGTTGTCGAAGGCCTCCGCAATGTCAGCGGTCGTGACGACAGCTGAGAGTGGAAAGCCATTACCAATCGGTTTGCCCAGCACGACGATGTCTGGCACGAAATTTTGAGTTTCAAAGCCCCAGAAGTGCGCACCTAACCTAGCAAAGCCGACTTGCACTTCGTCGGCAATGCAGACACCGCCAGCGGCCCGGACGTGGCGATATGCCTCTGCCAGATAGCCGTCTGGGAATACGATTTGTCCGCCAACGCTGGGCATCGTTTCGGCGATAAATGTGGCAGCGCGCCCCTGCGCGTGTAGATGATTCACGATTTCGGCGACGTGGTTAGCATACTTGCGCCCTAGATCCGACTCTCCTCGGCGGTAGATGCCGCGATAGTCGTCGGCGATTGGAACGACGTGGACCCACGGCTTGCGGCCGTTTCCACCGGGACCGTTGAATTTGTAGGGGCTGATGTCGACGAGGGTGGTTGTGTGTCCGTGATAAGCGTGTTCGAGAACGATGGTGTCCTCAGATTTGGTTTTTGTCCGGGCGAGGCGAAGGGCGAGCTCGTTAGCTTCGGTTCCCGAATTCACGAAATAGCAAACGCGCAATGGATGGGGCAGCTTGTCCGTAAGGCGTTTCGCATAGCGAACGATATTTTCGTGCAGATAGCGTGTGTTTGTGTTTAGCAGCCCGAGTTGCTTCTGCACTGCTTCAACGACCCGCGGATGACCATGGCCAAGCAATGGAACATTGTTAAATACATCCAGATAAGCGCGGCCGGTATCGTCGTAAAGGTATTGCCGCCAGCCGCAGACGATTTTCAGCGGGTGATTGTAAGAAACGGAGAGATTGGGACCGATGAACGCGCGTCTCTGCTGAAGCGTTTCATCGAAGGTCATCTCTGTGGGAAACCGTTCGGCGGGGATGCCGAGCAGTAAGTTTGGATCGGGGCAGAGACTTTTCCAAAGCGCGCGTTCGGAAGCCAGTGCGACGCCCGGAAAGTCCTGATCGAGTTCGAGCACGTCAGCGATGACCTGGAAATGCAGGTGGGGTGGCCAGCCGCCGTTCTCCTGGGAGACACCGAGCTTTGCGAAAGCTTCGCCTTTCGCGATGCGCTTCCCGACTGACAGTGCCCTCAGGCTTCCTCGCGAAAGGTGGCCGTACAGAGTGAAGAACTCATCGCCGTCACCGGTGGAATGCTTCAGGATTACGACTGGACCGAAGTCGAGCAGCGCTCGGTTGTCTGCGAATGCGTGTATGACTCCATCCAATGGAGCCCGAATGTTGGAACCCGCAGGAGTAAAGAGATCGATTCCAATGTGGACGGTGCGGCGTTCGTCGCTGGGACTCTTGCTGTTGACGAACAGGGCCGAGGTGTATAGCAAGCGGGGCTCGTCGTACCGGCCGATGCCGAGCACGGCTTTGTGCCCTTTCACTTCTCTCTCAATTGCTTCCGTCAGCTTCTCAAGTTCGCTGTTTTGTGGATCCGCCCCTAAGAACGTGCTGGAAATGCTCAAGTCCAACACGTGGCAAGGCTCGCGCCGCAAATCGAAATCCAATACGGGGGAAGCGTCCCTGCCGTGTGCGAGCAGCCACTGCTCGAGACGCGGAGCGTTCGGCACGGGAGGCAAGCCGCACGCATGTCGCAGGGCATAATGCGCGAAGTGCGGACGAATCTTCGACAAGCGTTCAAGCGCTTCCCAGGCTGGTTCTTCAGAGACAGTGACGTAGGGATCGGCGGGGAGCAGCTTTTTGCGGCAGGCGGAATTCACGAGGCTGACAGCGAGACGCATTTCGATCAGCGGAAACAGGATCGACAATTCCGTTTCGTTCAATGGCAAGGCCTGGTGAAAGCCGCCTATAAGTGCAGCGGCTAAAGGCAATGGCTCGCTCTTCCCAAGAATTGCGTAAGCTGCTGCAATGGCAGGTTCTGAAGCGATTAATCCGTAATGCATGTCACCGAAATCAATGACGCTGACAGTGTCCTGCGTGCCGCTCACTCTTCGAACCAAAATGTTATAGTCGTTGGCGTCCCCGTAAATCACACTTTTCCGCAGAGTCGGAAGCAAGGGAACGACAGTCGACTCATATCGCGCGATAACGCTTTCAATCAGAGTACGGCGCGCGGGTTCCTCTACATGCGATAGATGTTCACTGATCCACAACGCTTGAGCTGAATCCCACTTCAATTCGCGCTTTGCGGCAGGATGAGTGAAGTTCAGAAGCGCGCGATCCATTGCACCAAGCAAGCGGCCTAGGCTGTGAAGCAACTCAGGTGTATGAGGCTTTGCTTTCGCAAGCACCGCCCCATCGAGGAAAGTAAGCAGCCACGCAAACCGCTTTTTGCCTTCCGCGAGTTTAACGGTTATGAAGTCTTCGCCTCGTTGCGTTGGCCGCACGCGCGGCAGCGAAAGCCCGGGAGCATAAAGCTCCAGGTGACGCAGAGCCCGGCACTGCAAGTCAATAAACGAGCGCTCCCTGCTCGGATGCATCAGCTTCAAAACGAACGGGGAGCCATCTTTGGTCGAAACGTGAAAATTGTCATCGTACTCTCCGGGCAACGGAGACGCGCTCACGTCCAAACCATAGACCTCTTTGGCGACGCGGACTGCTTCTTCGGTTGAGGCATGCTGCGGTATTCGTAGATCGGGGATCATGGAATCGCTATCGTGCAAGGAGAAGGGGATAGATTCAAGTCCAATCGGCAGTTCTTGCTCGCCAATTAGATCGAAGATCAACTCACTTCATAGTGGGCGGCGTCCGAGAGACGAAGCTCGATTCCAAAACCAAATCTGCTCAAATCGGGTTTCAAGGCGCCGTTCTGTGGCTCGGGCACTCCGTCGAAGAGCAACTTTTCAATTCGAGAGTGATCGTGAAAGTATTCAAGGTGCTTTAGTGATGGAATAGCACCGCCTACATGCATATGAAGCAGAGGGGCGGTGTGTGCAGAAAGTGGAAGCGAACGGGCGAAACAGAGCGCGCCTACTTGAAGAAAACCGGTGAAGCCGCCACAACGGGTAGCATCTGCTTGAAGTACGTCCACTGCACCCGCGTCCAGCATTCGTCGGAAGTAAACGGGATTGTATCCATATTCGCCTGCGGCGATGTCCATAATACTAGAGCTGTATCCATTTCTGGCCCGCAGCTATGGGCCGTTCGTTGGAGCATGGGGGTGGCGAAAGAACGCGTCGTCTGTACGAAGACCGTCGTATGCGATACTCAACATACCATGCAATTCATTCGAACGCTCATCGATCACGAAAAATGGGACGGTCCGCCGGAGCTGCCGCCGTCGTTGCGAGAACTGTACGACGGTGACCTAAATTTTCCTTCCCGCTCCGCTCAGCGGCCATATGTGGTTGCAAACTTTGCTTCAACGCTCGACGGCGTCGTCAGCTACAAAATTGAAGGCCAATCTACCGGCGCTGCGATCAGCGGATCCGACATAGCAGATAGCTTTATTATGGGCTTACTGCGAGCCTCGGCTGACGCGGTATTGGTCGGCGCCAACACTATCCGCGATACCGAAGCGGAAGCGCTTTGGATTCCGGAGTACACGTATCCAGACGCGAAGGAGTGGTTCGCGGATTACCGCTTAAACCGAGTGGGTAGGCCCCGCTATCCCCTCGTTGTTGTCGTCACCAGCAGCGGCAAACTGGACTTGAATAGAGCGGTTTTTCGAACGCCGGAAGTACGAACAATTGTGATTACAACTGCAGCTGGGCAAAGTGCATTAGCGAAAGCTGGTGCAGGGAAATTATCTTCGATCGAAGTATGCGCTCTCGAAGCGCCCTCGAGCCGCATCGGCGCTTTGGCAATCACTGAATTTCTGCATTCACAGTTCGGGGTTCAGATCCTTTTGCATGAGGGAGGGGCGGCGCTATTTGGGGAGTTCCTCGCCGTGGGTGCCGTTGACGAACTGTTTCTGACGTTGTCGCCGCAGATCGCTGGTCGCATTGCGCAAGGAATTCGTCCCGGACTCGCCGAGGGCGTCGAATTCCTGCCGGGAAACGCGCCGTGGTTCCAACTTGCCAGCGTGAAACATGGCGCTGCATATCTGTATCTCCGTTATCGTCGCAACGAATCCTCCAGCTCAGCTTCCTCAACCCCATAGTCAATGAACTCGCATCAAAAAAGCAATCAACCCGATTCACTGAGTCCATATTCAACGTTGCTTCTGGCGCTTTTGACATGCGCCGCCGTACACTATTTGTGCCCACGCGATTGAATTCACTCACACGGAGGCCACTATGGCACGCAAAGCTACGGCAGTTTGGAAGGGTTCGCTGAAAGAAGGAAAAGGAAACATCTCGACGGAAAGCGGCGTTTTGTCGAAAGCGCCGTATTCATTCAAGACGCGATTTGAGAATGAGCGCGGAACGAATCCTGAAGAACTGATTGCGGCGGCGCATGCGGGATGCTTCACGATGGCTCTTTCCGCGCAATTGGGAAATGCGGGAATCACGGCGGAAAGCTTGGAGACGACCGCCGCGGTGACGCTCGAAAAAGTGAGCGACGGTTTCGCAATTACGAAGATCCATCTGGACGTGACAGGGCGGATTCCGAACGGGGATCAGGCGGCGTTCGAAAAAGCTGCACAAGCGGCGGAGAAGGGCTGCCCTGTATCCAAATTACTGAAGGCGGAAATTACGATGAGCGCGAAGCTGGAGACAGGGCGACCGACGGGAGCGTAGTCAAACGAAGCTAAAATCCAAGAAACGAAGTGCACAGGTCGCAGATCAAACGAAACCCGTTTGAATTAAATAATTTTCTTTTCGTACTGAACGAAGCCGGAGCGCTGGGCGATGCGGTCATAGAGAAGCATGGCCTTTGTGTTTGTTTCGTGCGTAAGCCAGTACACTTTTGCACAGCCTTCGATACGCGCGGCGGCGAAGATGTGTTCGATGAGTTTGCGGCCGACGCCACTGCCGCGATGGTCGGGGATGACGAAGAGATCCTGCAGATAACAGTAGTTTCCCACCGTCCAACATGAACGATGGTAGAGCCAATGGACGAAGCCGACAGCGCGGTCTCCGGCGAGTGCGATTGCACCGAAGACGAGCTCGCGCGGATCTAAGATCCGCGACCAAGTGACGCGCGTGGTTTGCTCGGGAATTTCCTCTTCGTAAAATTGCTGATATCCGCGCCAGAGCGGAAGCCAGTAATCATGATCCGTTTCGGCGAGTTTGCGTACGACGATGTCGTTGACCATTTTTGTCTGCTCCTTCTGCGCTTCGCCGACATTAGCAAAGTTTTGCATCTCGAGGGAATCGCGCAGGTCAAGGCGGCGAGAAAGCAGGAGATAAGCTGCTTATTTTCTGCGAGGTACGCTGGCGACGCAATTGCAATTTGCTCAGAGGCGGCGGACTAGTGAAAAAGCAACACCCTCTCCCAAATCCCTTCGCCGCCAAAGTTTGGAGTTGAACGAGTGAGCCAGCAAGCCGGATTGAAACAAGCTGCGGCGCCGCATCCGATCACGACGCGATGTGTTGATCGCCGGCGCTCTCGCAGAGTGAAGGTTTCCGTGGCGGTACGCGTCCAGCCGTACTACCAAACTACGGGGGCTTCGGAAGAGTTGCTTTCCACGACGAATTTATCGCGGGATGGATTTTATTTTGTCTCGCGGCGCCCCAACTATCACCAAGACATGAATCTGTATGTGGCTTGCCCTGCAGGGCACTCGCAGACGGCGGCGGATGCGGAATGCGCGCGCGTGGTGCGCGTGGATTCTTTGAGCGAGGGTTCGTGGGGCGTGGCAGTTGCGTTTGTTCGCAGGACTATTTCGTATCACAACGGATTTTCGGAGAGATGAGGAGCGAGGTATGAAGACAGCCTTGATTGCGGCAGCGTTTTTATTTCTGGCTGTGCCGGCTCATGCACAGGACCGCGCAAGCCAGTTGAACTTCAGTGGCGGAGGAGCGGGCTTTGGAGGTGGATTCGGAGGATCAAGCATCAGCGGGGTATCGTTTTCGTTCACGAACCGGTCTGAACATTACAGGTATACTTATGCGCGGGGATCGGCTGCGGCGTACACGCCGACGCGGTTTGTTTCTTTTGAAACGGGATTGAAACTAGCGAAAGAACTGCAGACATATCATCCTAAGAGCCTAGGAAAAATCGCGGCGGAATACCGCGCGGCCCAAAAGCAGGCCCAGTAAGCCAGAGTCCTTCTAGCGGTTCCACTCGCGAAATAATCGGCTAGGATTTTCCCGTGGGGAGAAGCGCGAGCTGTTGGCTTGCTTCCTCAGCGGCACCGGAATCGGGGTACTCCGCTTTGATTTGGTTGTAGAGTTTCGCGGCTTGAGCAGGATTGGATTGCCGGTAGTGGCCGGCGAGCGCGAGCAGGACAATGGGCTTGGGGACGAGCACGGAAGGGTTTGAAAGAAGCTCGTTGTAACGCTGAACGGCCAGGTCGGATTTCCCCGTTTGGTCGTAGATCTGCGCCAACTCAAAACGCGCCATCGCCGCAAAATCGCGATTTGAGCCGTTTTCGATTTCAGAAAGGTCGGCGATGGCCTGCGTGCTTTTCCCGAGGTGCTCTTCACAGAGGGCGGAATAATACTTCGCGAGCTGACCCGAGCGCGTGCTGGGATATCCCTTGATGACGATCGCGAATTTGGCCAGGGCATCCTGGAATTTTTTGTTGGCGTCGGAGTAGGTCACTTCATTCGGTTGAGGAGGCTGGCCCGGCGCAACGACAGGGGCTTCATAAGTCATCAGGGCATCGTAATACTCGGCTTCGGCCTTGACGGACTGGCGTTGCGAATAAAAGCGCCAGCCGAAAATTCCGGCGGCAATAATTGCGGCAACGACAACCGCCCCAATCAGGCCTTTCTTGTGGGACAGGACTGCTTCGGCGCCATGGGAAAGCGCTTCTTGCACCGAGTCTGTTTTCAATTCCTGACGAGAAATATGCTTCGCCACGATTCAACTCCGGGGAAATATCGGAAGCCCCATGCTAACACAAAAACACACCGAACCCTTAGCGCAAGGGAGGCGTCTCTCGGCGGGAATTCCGCTACGGCTGCTTCTATGCCGACGCGAAAGGCCTAGACGCCTGTTACGTTTTCAGCTTGCAAACCCTTGGGGCCCTGTTTGACCTCGAACTCCACCAGCTGGCCTTCGTTCAAAGATTTGTATCCATCCATCTGAATGGCCGAAAAATGAACGAACACATCTTCTCCCGATTGCCTCTGAATGAAACCATAGCCCTTGGCCGCATTGAACCACTTGACCACACCCTGTTCTCGGTCCAAATCTCCACCTCTTCATTTTTGAAAATGGCCTGCTGCCTTCGCCGAATAAACTGCGCCACACCCGGAAGCGCAGCTTTGAAGGTTTTGCAGGTTGCCTAGCAGCGGGATTCTAACCACAAAAAATGAGCCGTGTCCAGAGAGGGTTAGATCCCCTGGAACGGGAACATTTTTGCGTCCGGCGGCGTAATGTTGTGTATGGAAAAGATAGAGCGAAGAGTTGGAGCGGCTGATCCTGATCGGGGGCTGTGGTTTTGTGATGGTCCTTGCGGTGTCGGCATATTTCGAAGCGGATATACGCTGGCTGCACTTCTTTCAAGCGTGGATGTACCTGGCGGCGATGGCTCTTGGATTGCGGCGCAATCGCTGGGGATATTTCATTGGAATTTCCGCGGCGGGCCTTTGGGATTATGCGAACATTGTTTCGACGAGCTTCTTTTGGGATGGCCTGCAACAGCTCGGAGGATGGATTCACACGGATCATGTGGACAGGCCGGATTTGCTGATTGCGGTACCAGCTTGGTTCTCCAACTTACTTTTGATAATAGGTTGCGTATGGGCGTATTCGCAACTGAAAGAGAAATCAGCGGGTAACATTGGTCGATTCGTAGTGTGTTTTGTGCTGACTACAGGGTTCTTCGCCGCGGATATGGCGATTTTCCAACCGAGATACCTTGGAATCTTTCGCGGATTGTTGCATCCGCACTTGCCGTGGTGACGCAGCAAAATCTACCGAAATTAATGCGTTTTGTGCGGGCTGGATTCGACGCTGGAGTGCGCGTTCGGAAACAACTTGCTCATGATGAGTTCGGTGCCGCCGCCAGGGCCGCGCTGAACGTCGAATTCATCCATGAAAGCGCGCATGAGAAAAATGCCACGGCCGGAAGTACGCAAGAGATTTTCTTCAGCAAGAGGATCGGGAACATCGGCCAGACTGAAATTCTTTCCTTCGTCGAGAACGTGAACGACGAGTTTGCGTTCTTCGAGCTCGATCGTCATCCCGATCTTTCGGCCGCGCTCGCGGCGATTGCCGTAACTGTAAGCATTGATGACCGCCTCGCGCACAGACATACCAATTTTGTGGCAACTGTCCTCGTCGAAGCCGGAAGCCCTGGCCACACTTAAGACAATTTCTTCCGCGAGATCGACGCTATCGAGAAGCGTCTCCAAAGTGACTTCAATGCGCTGGGTATTCTTGGCCATCCGACCATGTGCCAAAAATGAGGCGGGCAATCCTTGCATGAGCCTCCACCGCAAGTCAACTACCGCTTACTTGCTCCACAATAGTTAGATGCATCGAGCGAGGCGATAGACAAGAGGATACACTACGCCCAGTACGTCCGGTCTAATGTGCGGTATTGGATGGATTCGCTCAAGTGCCGTGGCTGGAGCGCGGGGGAGGAGTCGAGATCGGCGATGGTGCGCGCGACTTTGAGGATGCGGTCGTGGGCGCGGGCGGAAAGGCCGAGTTTTTGTATGGCGGTCTCGAGGAGTTTTTCACCTTCGGCGGAAATTTCGCAGTGCTTGCGCAGAAGTTTAGGAGGCATTTGCGCGTTCGCGTAGATCTTCTTTTCTTCTCTGAAACGATCGATCTGAATATTGCGCGCGGAGATGACGCGGTCGCGTACAGCGGCGGATGATTCGATGGCGCCGCCGTCGCGAAGCTCCTTGTAGCGTACGGCAGGCACTTCGATATGGATGTCGATGCGGTCAAGCAGCGGGCCGGAGATTTTGGAGACATAGCGCTGAATTTGCATTGGCGTGCAGTGGCATTCGCGGGTGGCGTCGCCGAAAAACCCGCAGGGGCAGGGATTCATCGCTGCGGCGAGCATGAAACGCGCGGGAAAACTGAGGGAAATTGCGGCGCGCGCGATGGAGACAACGCCATCTTCGAGAGGCTGGCGGAGAACTTCCAAAACGTTGCGCTGAAATTCGGGCAGTTCGTCGAGAAAAAGCACGCCGTTGTGGCCGAGTGAAACCTCTCCCGGACGCGGCACAGCACCACCGCCGATCAAACCAGCATCGCTGATGGTGTGATGGGGAGAGCGATAGGGCCGCGTGCCGACAAGGCCGCGCGAGTCATCCAGGACGCCGGCGACGCTATGGATGCGTGTGGTCTCGATGGCCTCGTCGAGGGACATCGGCGGAAGGATCGTGGGGATGCGTTTGGCCAGCATGGTTTTTCCAGCGCCTGGCGGGCCGATGAAGAGAATGTTGTGACCGCCAGCGCAAGCGACCTCGAGGGCGCGCTTGGCGGACTGCTGGCCACGGACATCGCGAAGGTCGATCAAGTAAGAGCTGGCTTCGCTTAACATTTGGTTGGTGTCGACAGCGGTGGTTGTGAAAGATTCGGGCGAGTTGATCAGGTCGGTGGCTTGCGGGAGAGATTTGACGGCGAAGACGCGAATGCCCTCGACGACGGCGGCTTCTTTCGCGTTCACTTCCGGCACGATGACGTTTTTAATCCCGCATTCGCGTGCTGCGATTGCCGCTGAGAGAGCGCCGCGGACGGAGCGCACGCTGCCATCCAGGGAAAGCTCGCCGAGAAAAACGTAATCGTCGAGCGCCTTCCCGAAAAATGTACCCTGGCATCCGAGAAGGCCGAGCGCCATGGGCAGATCGAATGCGGATCCCTCCTTGCGCATGTCGGCGGGAGCGAGGTTGACGGTGACGGCCTGATGGCCGGGATAGTCGAAGCCGCAGTTTTTCAGAGCGGCCTTTACGCGTTCCCTGCTCTCCTTGACGGCGATGTCGGGAAGACCGACGACGTTGAAGTTGCCGGCCTGTCCGGGGCCGACGTCGACTTCGACTTCGACGAGATATGCTTCGATGCCGTAGACCGTGGCGCTGTGGGTTTTGAAAAGCATACGAGAGGGAGTCGTTTCGCCCTAATTTACGCGCGTGGAAAGATAACGCAAAAGCGACGTTCCCGCCATATAAACTATAGTGCCGACCGCGGCGCGAGTTTATAGATCGAGAGCATATTGTATTTTTGGCAAGATAAGCTGGCACGCGATTTTCGTGGCATACTGACACGATTCTAGCAAGGCAGAGGACCCCGATGAACTATCTGCGAGCGATTCTTGCGTTCGGTTTCAGCTTTGGAGTGGTGGCCGTAAGCTTTGCCGCATCCGCGCAAGTCCGAGCCGCTGAGCACAACAAGGCGGCGACACTGCACAATCAAGGATTGGCACTCTTTCAAGCCAGTCAAATAGATGCTGCGATCGCGCTGTACCGTCAGGCGCTTGCCATTAACCCTAATCTGCCCGAAGCACTCAGTAATCTGGGTTTCGCGCTTGATAAGGAAGGCAAGGAAGACGAAGCGATCGCGACGATGCAGCGTGCCCTTAGTATTCGGCCGGACGCAGTTGCACAGGGAAATCTTGGGCTAGCGCTTTATCACGAAGGCAAACTTGACCAGGCGATTGAGGCATTTCGTGCCGCCCTGGCAAAGGATTCGCGTATGGCATCCGCGTGGAATGGATTAGGGGCGGCGCTGTATTCCCAAGGAAAAACGCCGGAAGCCATAGAGGCTTATCAAAAGGGGCTGGAAATCGATCCGCATCACGCAGAGACGCTGAATAATTACGGCGTGGCGCTCGAACACCAAAAACAGTACAGCGATGCGATCACCGCGTATCAACAGTCGCTCGCGATTACTCCGAATGCACATGAAACATGGCAGAACTTGGGACGGGCATATGCTGATTCCGGCCATGACGATGAGGCTATCCAGGCATACCAGAAGTGCGTCAACATTCGCCCCACAAACGGAAATGCATGGTTTGAATTGGGAAGGCTTTACGCCAAGAAGGCGGATTTTGACGATGCCATTAACAGTCTCGAGAAAAGCGCGACGCTAAATCCAAAGCAGGCGGAAACGTTCACGAACTTGGGGAGCGCCTACTTGCAGAAACGCGAATTTGAACAGGCCACTGAAAGTTTTCAGAAGGCGCTGGCACTTCAGGGAGATTTGACGGCGGCGCTTTACAACTTGGGACTCACCCAAGAATGGAAGGGAGATTTGGATGGCGCGATTGTGTCGTTTCAGAAATACGTAAAGCTTGAACCGCAGGACCCACGCGGACCTTTCGAACTGGGGAATTCGCTCTTCAATAAAGGTCAGTACGCACTCGCGGTGGACAACTATCGTCGCGCTGTAGCGCTGAATCCCAAGGCCGCGCAGCCGCATTACAATCTGAGCATGGCCCTCTTGCGGACGGGCAACGAGAAGGCCGCCGAAGCGGAAATGAGCGCGGCGCGAAAAATCGATCCGAAGGTGGGACTCTCACCGAGCAGCTCATCGCAGTGAAACGCAGAAGGCCGCTCCGTCTCCCAGCTAGACGCTTTACAAGCGTAGTGTGAGAACGTATCCTTGCACCGTTAGGGAGCGTGGCAATCAGCAGGTCCTTCGGCTGCGTTCCCCATTTCGCAAGGTCGCTGTGGGCAGTAAGCCAAGTTGCGGTATAAGCGACGCAACTCGGTGGCGCGCGGATGCGTATTTGTAGGAAGGAGGCGCCATGATTGGCTGGGTGATACTGGGGATTGTTGTCATCTTGGTTTTCATTGTAATCGGGATGTACAACGGGCTGGTCAAACTGAAGGTACAGTGCGACAACGCATGGTCGGACATCGACGTGCAGCTCAAGCGACGCTATGACCTGATTCCGAATCTGGTTGAGACGGTGAAGGGATATGCAGGGCATGAAAAAGGGACGCTAGAGGGCGTGGTACAGGCGCGAAACGCGGCGATGAGCGCGCAAGGGCCGGCGGAAAAGGCGGGGGCGGAGAACATGCTGACCTCGGCGCTGCGGCAGGTGTTCGCGCTGGCAGAAGCATATCCGCAATTGCGCGCCGTGGAAAGCTTCAACCAACTGCAGAATACGCTGAATCAGCTGGAAGACAGCATTCAAAATGCGCGGCGGTATTACAACGCCGTGGTACGCGATCTGAATACAAAAATTGCGGAATTCCCTTCGAACATCATCGCGGGGATGTTCAACTTCAAGCCGCGCGAATTCTTCGAGACGAGCGCGCCCGCGGAACGCGAAGCACCGAAAGTAAGTTTTCAAGCAGGCGCGTCACAATAGGCGTGGGCTTCGGGATGCGCCGTTTTCGCCGCACTATCATTCTTCAGTTATTTTTAGTTGGCGCCACCATTGCAGCGGCCCGTCCGGCAAGCGCGCGCCAACTCACGATAAAAAACTTCGATGTATCGGTCACCGTTCAGTCCGATTCGACCATCGACGTGACCGAAACGCTTACGGTAAATTTCGAGGGCGAGTGGCACGGGCTTTACCGGAGTATTCCGGTGGAGTACCGCGGTTCAATGGGCTTGAATTACACGCTTTTCGTTGAGCCTGAGGGTGTAGCGGGTCAGGACGGAAATCCGCTGAAGTACGAAGTTTCGCGGCAGGGGCAGTACAAGCGATTGAAGATCTATGTGCCGGACGCCGTGGATGCGACGCGGACAATTGTGATCCGGTACAAAGTGCTGGATGCGCTAAGGTTTTTTCCGGACCATGACGAGCTGTACTGGAATGTCACGGGGAACGAAACCGATGCGCCGATCGAAAATGCGTCGGCGCGAATCGACCTGCCGACAGGTGTAACGGGATTGCATGCGGAAGCATTTACCGGAGGGTACGGGCAGCGGGGACAGGATGCCGACGTAAAGATCACGGGCGATGCGGTGCAAATTGGGATGCAAAGGCCGCTATTTTATCACGAAGGATTGACGGCGGTTGTGGGCTGGGACAAGGGATTTGTTCACGAGCCGGGCGCGCTCGCAAAGACGATTCTTTTCTTGCGGAGCAACTGGCCGTTTGCGCTGCCGATTGCGGTGTTTGTGTTTATGGGATGGTTCTGGTATTCGAACGGACGGGATCCAAGGCGAAATCCGATCAGCGTGCAGTACGAACCTCCGGACCAGATGGGCCCGGCGGAGGCAGGAACGCTGGTCGACAATGAAGTGGCGATGCGCGACATCACCGCGACGATTATCGATTTGGCGGTGCGTGGATATCTGAAGATCGAACAGCAGGAAACGAGCCAGGCGCTAGGCCTAGTTCATCATAAGAAATTTAATTTTCACCGTACGAAGGCCGCATCCGAATGGACGGACTTGAAGCCGTATGAGCAGGAGCTGCTGGGCGCGCTGTTTGACGATGGCGCGAGTGATCAGGTGTCGCTGGCGGATTTGCAGAATCACTTCTATGTGCACTTGCCGGAGATTCGCAACAGTGTTTTTGATGGATTGATGGCCGGGAAGTTTTACAAACGGCGGCCGGACAGAATGCATCAAGGTTATTTGGGAGCGGGAATTGCGATCGCATTCGGATCGTTTTTTGTTGCCACGCCGATTTCCAATTCGCTCGGGATTTCTTATCTCACTGTGCTGCTTTCCGGACTCTTTACGGCTGCGATTGTGGCGCTGTTTGGGCACTTCATGTCGGCGCGTACGGTCGCCGGCGAACGAGAATTGGAAAAAGTGCTGGGCTTCGAGGATTTTCTCGGGCGAGTCGAGAAAGATCGAATCGAACGCATGGTGAAAACGCCAGAGATGTTCGAGAAGTTCTTGCCGTACGCGATGGCGTTGCATGTGGAGAAAAAATGGGCGAGCGCATTCCAGGATATCTACAAGACGCCGCCGCAATGGTATTCCGGGCCATATGGCGCAGGGTTTCAACCGTACCTGTTCGTGAATGATTTGAATTTGATGTCGATGCAAACGGGGAGCGCGCTGGCTTCTTCGCCGCGAAGCGCGGGCGGAGCTGGAGGGTCGGGATTTGGAGGCGGCGGATTTTCAGGAGGCGGGTTCGGCGGCGGAGGAGTGGGCGGATTTTAGGCGGGTTGATGTTCGGCAGATCTGCAGCGGCATGTCTCTTGGTCAGGAAATTCCTTACGGTGTTTATTACTTAGTTCCGGCGCCCACAGATATATCATGTCGTGATATAATTGCAGGAAGTGAAAGACCCAGTGTCAGCCCGGAGACCAAACCATGGCGCGAGCTTGCGCGCCATTCGGCAGCTAGCGCAATTTCGATACGGGCTCCGGCGATTTTTGCGGTTTAGTGAGAAGGCGGCGCGCGCAGCGGGCGTAACGCCCCAGCAGCATCAATTGATGCTTGGCGTCGCGGGATTTACCGGGCGCGGCTGGGCGACGATTTCGGAATTGCAGGAATTTTTGCAGGAGAGGCACAACGCTGTGGTAGCGCTGGTGAACCGGGCAGTGAGCGCAAAACTGGTTCGCAAAACGCACGTGAAGCGGGACCGGCGATTTGTTCGCGTCGACCTTACGGTAGCGGGGCGCGCGACGCTTACGAAGCTGGCGGCGCTTCACCGCAGAGAACTGGAAAGGTTTCATGATGCTTCGGAGGTGTCGCGGCTTACGCGCTCGACAAAAAAATAAGGGAGCGATTGAGTTTGTATTCCCAGTCGGTGTTTAGATGATGACGAGATTTCAATCGAGATTGATGAGCCATCCGCGGCTGCGGAAATACGCCGCGTTTGTGCATGAAGATCTGACGGCGACTTATTCGCGAGACCTGCACCGGTGGCTGATCGTCGCACCGGTGATGGGAGTTCTGACTGGACTTCTGATCACATTGATTGCACAGGTGATTTTGAAATGGATGTGGCCGCCGATCCTTCGATTTTACCTGGCGCATCCATTGATTATGATTCCGGGAGTGCTGGGTGGGTTCATCATTGCCGGCTTGATCATGCAATACATGACGCCCGATCCGAACCAGCATTCAACAGAAGAAATCATCCGCTCATACCACGACCACCAAGGCGACATCCAGATGCGCCCATTTCTGCCGAAGCTGATCGCAGCCATCGCGACGGTGGGTTTTGGCGGCAGCGCGGCTCTGGAAGGGCCGAGCATTTACGGCGGCGGGGCGCTCGGTTCATGGCTGTGGGCGAAGGTGCGAAGAATCGGATTTCTGCCTCGCGATAGGCGGATCATGGTCATCAGCGGTGCAGCGGCGGGAATGTCTGCAGTGTTCCGCGCGCCTTTGACCGGAATTATTTTCGCGCTGGAAATGCCGTACAAAGACGATTTGGCGCATGAAGCTTTGCTGCCGGCACTGATTGCGTCGGTGACTTCTTACGCGACGATGGCGGCGTTTTTGGGAGCGCAACCACTATTCGACTTCGCCAGTTCGGAGACATACACGCGGCGCGACCTGCTGTGGTCGGCGCTGCTCGGCGTGATTTGCGGGCTCGTCGCCATGGCGTTTGACATTACATTTCGCCGGATGCGGCATTTCTGTGTGCAAGTTAAGGCACCGCACTGGGTCAAGATGGCCGCGGGCGGAGCCTTGACGGGCGCGTGTGGGCTTCTCTTTGTCTCGATTTACAAGGGCGGGCTGGCACCGATTGGCGCGAACTACGAAGCAGTGCGGATGATTCTGCAGGAGTCGCACAATTCGCTGGAGCTTGTCGTGTTTGGATTTCTTAAACTGGGGGCGACGCTTTTTTCGCTCGGAGTGGGTGGCGTGAGCGCGATGTTCGTGCCGCTGTTTTTGACGGGCGGGTCATTTGGTGCGGCGTTTGCGCAGTCCATTGCGCACAGCCCTTCGATTGATCTTTACGCTGCAGTGGGAATGGCGGCATTCATTGCGGCGGGATATAAGACTCCGTTGACTGCGGTAGTCTTCGTGGCCGAGGCGACGGGCGGACACGCGTATATCATTCCTGCACTGATTGGCGCAGCCGTGGCGTATGCGGTTTCGGGCGAGGCTTCCGTCTCTGGCGATCAGCGCCTGCATGAGGGCTTGAGGGCGTCAGAGCTTTCGAAGATGACGGTGAAGGAAGTGATGCAAAAGCGAGTGGTTTCCACCGAAGCAGGCTCGATGCTGCGGGAGTTCGCAGACAGCATCAATCCCCAAAACACGCATGCGGTTTATCCGGTTTATGACCTGGGCGAGGTGGTCGGGACGATTTCCGTGAGTGCGCTGGCAAAAGTATCGCCGCAGAAATGGGATCAAACAAAAGTGCGGGACGTCATGGACCGCCAAGTGAGAATTGTTGTGCCGGAATGCGACTTGGAAGAAGCACTGCGCCTGCTGATGGGCCAAAATGGCCAGCATATGCTGCTGGTGAAAACCGCGGAGACAGGGGAACTGCAGGGCGTGCTGACGAAGACGGATATTCTTTCTGCACTGGACACGCGAGCCACTGGTGGTGCCGGTACGATTGAGGCGGGAGTCGAGTATTAGGAACGGCCCGCCTTCAGACTGCATCGTCATGAGTATTTCTCAACACCAATCGACTGCTGTGATTATTCGCGGTATTTTCTGCTGCGATGCCGTGCACCGATGCGCGGGCTCGCGTGAGCCATCACTGTTTGGAGCGCGCGGAGTAGCGTCAGGCCAGAAGAGCGGAGATCGGCACGATGCGGAAGAGCGACCTCGCGGAGGATTTCTTCGCCACGGGTTGTCAGGCGTAGCAAGACCTGGCGGCGGTCCTTGCGGTTGCGCGTCCTCTTCAAGAGACCATGCGCTTCGAGGCGGTCCACTAGCTCTACGGCGCTGTGATGTTGGATTTGAAGGCGTTCAGCGAGCAGGCCGACGGTGGCGCTGGATGCCGCGGGCAATCCTTTGATGGCAAGCAACGCCTGATACTGTTGCGGCTCTATACCCGCGGCGCGGGCCGCTTGCTCGCTCAAGTTCTGAAAGCGGCGCACTTCATAGCGGAAGTCTGCGAGAGCGCGATAGTCAAAGTGCGTTTTGGCGGCAGTTTTCAAGGCCAGGCGAATGTATCGTAACGCGATGTAAAGAGCCCTGGGGCTGATGTTCCGGGAGATGTGCTTAAGAGCTAACAGCGATCTTGAGCAGCACCATGTTTACAGGGCCTTGCGGAAGGATTTCTGAGTTTTGTTGACCCGGTAGCCGAGGCTCTCGTAGAAAGCGTGGGCGTGGTTGCGAATGATGTTGGAGCGCACGCCTGCTTCCTTGTAACCGTACGCGCGCGCCCATTCCTCAGCGCATTCCATGAGCAAGCGTCCCACGCCTTGCGAGCGGCACGATTCGTCGACGATCAGACTTGCGATTTCGATCCGAGGATTGGCACCGATCGTGCGGAATGGAAAAACTTCAATATAGCCGACCAGCCCGGATCCTTGGTGCTCAGCAACGAAAATGAGGTGTTCAGTATCTTGAAGGATCTCCCGTAAGCGAACGGTTACCTGTTCTGCTGATGAGGCATAGCCAAGCTGCGTAGCAAGCAGGGCGAGCTGAAAAGCGTCGCCGAGCACAGCGGGGCGAATCGTGAGCGCCGATATGTTTGCGGCGTTGGCCATTTGTCTCTCGGGAATTAGAAAACCTTATCTGAATCGAGCAGGATCGTCACCGGGCCATCGTTTACAAGTTCGACGGACATGTGCGTTTGAAAGATACCGGTTTCGACGTGCACGCCCCGCTGTGCGACCGCGCGAAGAAAGTCTTCGTACAACTGTTTGCCGAGTTCTGGTGGAGCGGCTTGGATGAAGCTAGGCCGGCGTCCACCACGCGCGTCACCATACAAAGTGAATTGTGACGCGGCGAGAAGCGCACCACCAATGTCGAGAATTGAACGGTTCATCTTGCCTTCGGCGTCGTTGAAAATCCGCAGATTGATGATGCGCTCGGCCATTGAGGCGGCGACCGCGGGCGTGTCTTCCCGGCCGACGGCGAGCAAGATCATGAGGCCGGCAACGATCTGGCCGACAACATTACCATTGACGATGATGCGCGCGGAGGTGACGCGCTGAACGACGGCTCTCATAGGGTTTTTGAAAGATGCGTGAAGCGGGTCCATTGTAACGCGAGCCGGGCAGCATGCTGTGGATTTCGGTTCAATTTGTGAGCTTTCGTAGAGGGGAGAACTTTGCTAGAAAGAGAAAGCAACCTTAGGAGTATCCTGTGAAAGTCGCTTTGATCGGGACGCACGGCGCGGGCAAGACGACGATTGCGTATGAAGTGTGCTCGCTTGTGAAACGATCGGGACAAAACGTAGAGCTGGTGAAAGAGGTCGCACGGAGGTCGCCGTTTCCGGTGAACGCGGCGACCACTTTAGAAGGACAGCTGTGGATTTTGCACACGCAGATTGCAGCCGAGACCGAGGCTGCGGGCAGCGCTCCAAACGTGGTTTGCGACCGGTCGGTGCTCGACAATTACTGCTACCTGGTGAACAAATTTGGCCGGCAGAAAGAGATTGAGGGTTGGCTGTTCTGGTGGATGAAGACCTACGACCTGCTAGCCGGAATCCCTCCGTTCGCGGAGCCGATTGTACGAGATGGGTTCCGCTCGGAAGATCGCGACTTTCAGCGCCGCATTGATGAATTATTAAAAAAACTGCTCGACGAGTCCCCTTATGCGGCATTGCGCGAGCGCGTGATGTGGCTGGACGGTCCGGACCGCAGTAAGTGGGCGGAGCGGATTTTCACCAAGGCGTTTCTGCAAGCACGCATGGTTACTGGCGCACAAAACCCAACAACCCGTTAAGATTTCCCCGTGAAGACAATAGACGATGATGGCAGCGGCGCCAACCGGCACTGGCTCACGCGCGGGATTCTGGGCATAGGGCTGGCGAATCTTTTCTCAGATTGGGGCCACGAAGCAGCTACGTCGCTTTTGCCGGCGTTGCTTACGCTCGCGGGCGCCCCAGCAGTCGCCCTGGGGATTATCGAAGGCGTGGCGGACGGGCTTTCGAGCTGCACAAAACTTGCGGGCGGATGGATCGCGGACCGGCCGGCGTGGCGGAAGCCGATAGCAGGCGGCGGATACATCCTTGTGGGGCTAACGACATTCGCGTATGGGTTCGCAGAATCGTGGCCGGTGCTTTTGCTTTTGCGCGCGCTGGGGTGGGCAGGGCGCGGAGCGAAAAGTCCTTCTCGCGATGCCTTGCTTGCGGATGCGGTCGCGCCTTCGCAGCTCGGCCGCGCATTCGGACTTGAACGCGCGATGGACACCGTCGGCGCCATTGCCGGGCCGCTGACTGCGGTTGTACTGGTTTCGGTGTCCGGGATACGCGCGGCTCTGCGCTGGACGATTTTGCCGGGATTCGCTGCGTCGGCCTGTTTCTTCTGGCTCGTCCCAGCGGCAAAGTCGACTGGTTCGCGCCGGGCATTCAGCTTCGTCGGAAGCTTGCAGCAGCTGCCCCGCTCGTTTCGCCGCCTGCTGTTTGGCATTTTCGCGCACGGCATCGGAGATTTTGCGCCGACGCTACTCATCTTGCGAGCCAGCCAAGTACTTGCGCCGTATTACGGCGCCGCGCGCGCGTCAGCTTTTGCGATTGCGCTCTATTCGGTGCACAACGTAGTGTTCGCGGCGTTTGCTTATCCTGTGGGAGCGCTCGCGGACAGGATCGGGAAGCGGGGATTGATTGCCGCGGGATACATCGCAGGAGCGATGATGTGCGTGGGCTTCATCTTTGTGCACGGGAACATGCTGTGGCTCGGGCTACTCTTCGCACTTGCGGGCGTGCACATGGCAGTGCAACAGGCGCTCGAGAAGTCACTGTCAGCCGAGTTGCTTGATGCACAGATTCGCGGAACAGGTTTTGGTGTGCTGGCAACAGTGAACGGCATCGGCGACTTTGTTTCGAGTATTGTAGTGGGCGCGTTGTGGAGCGCTGCGGTCCCCGCGGCGGGCTTCATCTACGCCGCAATTTTCATGCTGTCGGGAGCAGTTCTGATTTACTTGTGGCGCTGACGCGGCGCGCGCTGACAGCGCGGACAAAAATAGCTGCTGCGTCCGGCAACGATGATGCGGCGAATCAGGGCTCCGCAGCGGCTGCATTTTTTCCCTTCACGTTGATAGACGCGATGGCGAATCTGAAATTCACCGGGCAGGCCTTCCGCGTTGACGTAATCAGAAATGGACGATCCGCCGAGGCGAATCGCCTCGCGGAGGATTTGCTGCATGGCACGATGGAGGCGCGCGACTTCCTTGCGACGCAAAGAGGAGGCCAATCGCGCCGGATGAATGCGTGCGCGCCAAAGGCTTTCGTCCGTGTAGATGTTGCCCATACCGCGCAACATGCGCTGATCGAGAAGAATGGCTTTGATTCGCGCGCGTTTAGAGCTGAGTTGCTTCCGAAATTCCTCAATGTTGACTTCAAGCGGATCCAGACCCAGCGGACCCAGGACCGATTCGCTGTGACTCTCCGGCAAAACCAACATGCGGCCGAAACGACGTGGATCGATGTAACGGAGCTCTTTGCCGTTATCGAGCGAAATCGAGACGTGCGTGTGTAGGGCTGAGGGCATTGTGGCCGGAACCACGATGAGTTGACCGGTCATGCCGAGATGGATGATGAAGTGGAGGCGCACGGACGGCGCGTTCAGTGCAGCTTGAATCGGCATGGGCTTTTCGAGCTCCGCGACAATGAATTTGCCGTGCCGACGCACGAAGCATATTTTGGATCCCGAGAGAAGTTCTTCGAGCTTGGCGGGATCGTCGATGAAGTCCGTCTTGCCAAGGCGAACTCCCGTGATCGTGCGGCCCGGCAAAAGGGTCTGAAGGCCACGAACTACGGTTTCAACTTCAGGAAGTTCGGGCAAAAATATTCCTCATGAGAGCCATGTCATGAGCGACTCGAATCGGTACCAACTCTTGCGACATCATTTCGCTAGGCATTGCTCGGGGCTTCAATCGGGCAAAATTGCGAAAACGCGGACTGGGCCACCCGAGCCGCCTTCGAGTTTTATCGGAGCAGCGATGATGAAGGCGCCGGTTGGCGGCAGCTTATCGACATTTGCGATGTTTTCCACGTGAAAGAGGCCTGCCGGCAGCGTGGTGCGATGCACTTCGAAATTCGCGGACGGGCCGTAGTCAATGCTGAGAGTGTCGATGCAAAGCCCGCTGACGCGGCGCGAGATCAACAATTTGGCTGCGGCCAACGAGTATCCCGGGAAGTGCATGACGCCTTTCGCGTCCATGTTGCGATAGCGCTTCTCGTCAGGCCAACGCGAGGCCCAGCCGGTGCGAAGCATGACAATGGCTCCGGCGGGAATTCGGCCGTGGCGGGCTTCCCAAGCCCGCACGTCTTCGGGCGTGAGACTGTAGTCGACGTCCTTGATCACCTTATCGCGAACGTCGATGACGATGCCGGGGCCGAAGAAGTGGGCAATGGGAATCTGGTCGAGCGTTTCTTTGCCGGGAGGAAAATGTGCGGGCGCATCCATATGTGTTTCGTAATGCTCGAGCATGGTGAACTTGCGGGTGAAATAGCCTTCTTTGGCAGGCGTGGCGTTGAGGACGACGGTAAAGGGCTGGGTATCGCCAGGCCATGCCGGTGAGTGATCGTTGATGAGGTAGGTCATGTCGATGACGCGCGTGCGGCCGGAAGGGATTCTTGCAAGCAGTTTGCCATCGCCGGCGGATGATTTTGTCTGGGCGCTCGTCAAAATGCCGAGTGACATCAAGAAGATAAAGCCTGTTGCGAAAAGTTTTCTCACTGCGTGCCTCCGAAACGCTTTGAAGCGAAAGTTGTAGGCGGCTATCTTAGTTCGGTTTGTGATTTTGGGGAATGCTTTCGAACCGAAATTAAGGCAGAGGAATGCCGGGAGAAGCGACAATGCCTGCGAGGCGGAGAATTTCCGAGTATTCCTCGTCGGTCAACGGAGAAATAGTCAGGCGCGGATTTTTCAGGAATTTGACCTTGCGGAGGAGCTTCTGCTCGCGCAGCTCGGTGAGCGAGACTTGGCGAGGCAGGCGCTCCAGCGCACGCAGGTCGATAACAAGATGCTTTGGAGTGGGATCGTGCGGGTCCGGATAAGGGTCCCGAGTAACGGCAGCGATGGCGTAGAGGGCATACTCCGGCTTGCCGTGGTAACACAAAGCGCGGTCGCCGCGGCGCATCTGTTTCATCTGGCGCAGAGCGTCTGGTTTGGTGCCAGCGTGACGCCACATCTCCTTGCCTTTAACGAAAAGGGTATCCCAATGGTAGATGCGGGGGTCAACCGCGAGCAGCCAGTGATGTGGTCTGGTTACGGGGTGCGTCATAGCCTGGCTGTGACTGGCGAACTATACATCGAAGCGCAAAAGAAACAACGAAAAACGTAGCAATTGAGCAACAAATTTTGTGTGCCCAGAAACGCTAGCCCAAGTCGATGAAGACCTCGCCGTTGCGAACCTCCACAGAATAGCATTCCACGCCAGTGTCGGGCTGCTGAGTTAGCTTGCCCGTGGTCACGTCATATTGCCAGCCGTGCCAAGGGCAGCTCACAAGCGAGCCTTCGAGATCACCTTCACCCAACGGACCGCCGTGGTGAAGGCATATGCCATTGATAGCAAATAGCTTACCGTCGACATTGGCAATGGCAACGGCTTTGCCGGATACGTCTAATTCGCGGATCTGACCTGGCTGTATCTCCTCTTGCCGCGCCGCGCGCTGAAACGCCATATGAACCCCCTGCTGAAAAGAGCGCGGAGTATAGCTGCGGGACGAGGCCAGAGTCAATGGGCGGGAGATCGACCGGAGCAGCTATGTCACGAGGCGTTTGAGCGAGTTTTCATAAGGAGGGCGAGCGACGCCGCGTTCGGTGATGATGGCGGCGATGAGGCGGGAGGGGGTTACGTCGAAAGCGGGGTTGGCGGCGGTCACCTCGGGCGCGATGCACACGCCCTGAATGTGGGTGACTTCAGTCGTGGGACGCTGCTCGATTGGGATTTTGTCGCCGGAAGGAATGGAGAGATCGAGAGTGGAGACGGGCGCGGCGACAAAAAATGGCACTTGATGTTCGCGCGCGAGGACGGCCATGGGATAGGTGCCGATTTTGTTGGCGGTGTCTCCATTGGCGGCGATGCGGTCAGCTCCGACGACGATGGCTCCGACGCCGCCGGTCTTGAGGAAATGGCCGACCATGTTGTCGGTGATCAGAGTGAGTGGGATTTTGTCCTGATGGAGTTCCCAGGCGGTGAGACGCGCGCCTTGCAGATAGGGGCGGGTTTCGGGGACGAGGACTTCGAGCTTGTGTCCGGTTTCGACGGCCATGCGAATGACGCCGAGAGCGGTGCCTATGCCAGCGGTGGCGAGAGCGCCGGCGTTGCATTGGGTCATGACGCGGCCGTCTGCGGGGAGAAGGTCGGCGCCGAGCTTGCCAATTGCTTCGTCGGCGGCCTGACGTTCGCGATGAACGCGGTGGGCTTCTTCGACGAGAGCTTCCTTGATGGGATCGAGATTGTTGGCGGCGGCGTTTTGCGCGAGGGAGTCGAATTTGCGCTTGAAGCGCTCGATGGCCCAGAAGAGATCGACGGCAGTGGGGCGGGTGCACGCGAAGGTTTCGCAGATGGTTTGGAATTCTGAGCGCAGTTCGTCGAGAGTTTTCGCGTGTGAACGGGAGACACCGAGGGCGATGCCCATTGCGGCGGCGACTCCGATGGCGGGCGCGCCGCGGATGACCATGTCTTTGATGGCAGCGGCGAGTTCGCGATAGCCGGTGTAGGTGATGTGAATGACTTCGGAGGGAAGACGGCGCTGGTCGAGAAGGATGACGCCTTCGTCAGTCCAGCGAATGGGTTCAACGCTTCGCAAGCAGAACTCCTGAAAGAGAAGTCAAAGAGCCGTGGGTCAGTTTGAATTTTGACTCTTTGTGTCACGACCAAGAAAATTCAAACTGACCCACTGTTGCAAGGGAACAATTGTACATGATGAGGCTCCCCGAAAAGCATCCCACCCTTCGCAACATTCTCACGTTGGGGCTGCTACTGCAGCCCGGGCGCGAAGCTCTGCGCTACAAGGCAAAAGCAGATTCCCTGCCTACGGCAGGCAGGCTCGTCGTCCCGATAAAACTAGATCGGGACTCCTCGGAATGACAGAGTTGATCCTGAGCCTGGGCTAGTGGATGGGCGGGATGTTTTTTAGGCCGTGGGTGGCGAGTAGAAAGCCGACGAAGAGAGATGAATTGTAGGCGACATGAATGATCCATGAGGCGAGCGTTGAGCCGGAGCGCGAGCGAGCGAATGTGAGAGCGACGCCGACTCCCATGAGAAGCGCGATCTGCGCGAAGCCTCCCCAAAGCTGCGCAGCGTGCATGAGTCCAAAAAGCCCGCCGGTGATGAAGATTCCGGCGGGGACGCCCCATTTGCGCGCGAAAACGGGGTAAAGGAAACCACGAAAGATGATTTCTTCGATAAACGGAGCGACGCCGATGCTGAAGGCCATGAGCCATAGAACGTCGCGGCGCGTGCCGAAAAGCTGCTCGATGGGAAGATTCTTTTTCTGGCCGACCAAGGCGGAAACGGCGCTGACCGCGACTGCCAGGCCGATGCCACCGACGATGCAGGAAAAATATTGCGCGGCGACGGTCATAGTGCGCGGGCGGAAGCGCCTCCAGCAGAGCGAGGACCAAAACGGCGCGCCGTGGTAGACGCGAATCATAATGAACAAGAACGCGAAGATGAAGGCGTACCAGGCGGCTTGAAAGCTGACGGCCAAAGGCGCGTCGGTCGAAATGCGCTGCATGAGTTCAGTAGGGGTCAAGTGATAGTGCATGGCCATGAAAGCGCCGAGCAGCAGATCCATTACGAAAACGCTGACGATGGCGAATCCGAGGAAGATCAAGAGTTCGCCGCCGCCCCAGGGGGTGCGGATGTCTTCGGGAACGTTTGCATCGGGTGGAGGTGGCGGGGCGACAAATGCCGGGATGGCGGGAGATTCTGATTCGGTCGCCGGAGAATCTTCCGGCAGAATTGGGATTTGTGGGTCGGAAGAAGTCATCGGGCTCGCTTGCGACGCTGAGGATGAGATGTGCGCGACGCCCGCGAAGTTTCGCTGGCAGCGGCGGGCTCGTCGGCTTCAACGAGAGCAGCGGCGAGAAGAGGCATGAGAATTTCGTGATGGCCGGTTATGGAATAGCCGCGAGAGGCTTCGGATTCTTCGGCGGCATCATTTTTGGATGCGGGATTGGCGGTGGGGCGACGGACGACGTTTTGCAGCGGGCGATAGTGCTGGAGGAAGTCGAAATTGGCGGTGGTGATGGGGCGCAGAGGCGTGCCGAGATTGCGCGCGACGGTAACGGCCTTCAGGAAGACTTCGGGAAGGATGACGGCGGAGCCCCAGTTGAGATAGACGCCGCCCGGATGCATTTCGCGGACGAGGGCGCAGAAGAGCTTGAAGTCGTGATGCGTGGCGGCACCGAGATTTTCGCCGGAGGCGGTCCGATGAATGTGGGTGATGTCCGCGCCGATGGCGAGATGGACTGTGACAGGAATTTTCGCGCGGTATGCGGCGGCGAGAATGCTGCGGTCGAGGAACTTGGCGCGCGTGCGTTTGTCATTGAGGGTTTTGCCGGCGGCTTCGCCGAGGCCAATGCGGGAGCGGCGAGCGAGCGCGGCCATTTCGTTGATGATGCTGCCGGTTTCGTCGGCCATGCCGAATTTGCCTTCGCCGAGGACGGCTTCAACGTCTTCGGAAGTGCCGCCGACCATGGCGATTTCGAAATCGTGGATGAGAGCGGAGCCGTTCATGGCGATGCCGGAGACGAAACCGCGGCGAAGAAGGTCAATGAGGATAGGGCCGAGGCCGACTTTGACGACGTGTCCACCCATGCCCCAGAGAATCGTGCGGGAGTTGGCGCGGGCTTCGATGACGGCTTGCGCGACGGAGCGCAAATCCTCGGCGGCGAGGATGCGCGGGAGCGAGCCGAGAAATTCGGCGAAGGATTCGCTCTGGCGGTAGGGTTTGGCGAATTGGCCGACGCTGACTTTGCTGGGGCGCGAGGCGAGCGGGTAGGTGCGCAGGCCGTGGAAGTTGAGCGGCTGAGTTTTGTAGAGGCTCGAAGATTTGCGAGACAATTAGGCCACCCTCATAAAAGTCTTTCGGGACGAGCGCCTCCGACTTTAATTCACGACGGAACACTAAAACAAGGGCTACCCACTCTTTGCGGGTTTCATCGGAACGACATTTTGCGTCTTCTTAGATTTCATTCGCTCTGCATAGGAGGGTACTTTCGTTTCAATTTGCCGAGAACAATATGTCTGCCACCAAACCTTGGTTATTTTGTTGGTGTCATATAGTCGCTGAACCGCGGCTGTTGGATGGACGAGTAGCACATATGAGTATCTCTGATTGCCGATTTGCTGGGTCTTGATGAACCCGTTCTTTTCGAGAATTTTCATGCGCTCCTGCCACGTGCGCACCCCGCGACTGCCGATGTATCCGGCTGCAAACGCATGATCACCCTCGTGTTTCATTTCGACGATGCCGCCGCTTAGATGGCGCGACCAAAGTTCGAGGTATACCCGAGTGGGGTCGCACCTCCCACTGAGATCCTTTGAACCTAGCAGCGCAAGGATGAGTGGGAGCGTACGAGGTGCGCCGAACCAGCCCGTTTCTTGCGTCCCCTCCCAGACGTCCTGGTCTGGCCAGAATTGCTCGCGGAGTTTTACCCGCTTTTCATGAGCTTGGGTCTTATTCATGGTCTTCATTGTCGTCTCCTTACGACCTCGTGAAACGAATTTGCGCGGCAGGGCTAGGATGGCGCCAAAACCGCAGCCCTGCCTTCGCAGAAACAGTCGCCGTTACAAGTGGCGATTAGTGCTGCGATACAGCAGATTCTGCGAGAGAAGTTCAGAGGTATCAACGTCTCTGGTTCCGACGCTTAGCACCAAATGCCGCACCCATTCGATTTATCTTATCATTTCACGGCGACAAATAGCAGTATTGTTATTCGAAGCAGCGATTTATCGCCGATTATGGGTAGATGGCAAGTCAGAACGTCAGTTTTGCAGCGTTTTTTCAGCTTTCCATGCGCCGGATGCTCATTTTTCGTATCCACGTATTCTCTGTGTCTGTGTGTATCCGATGGTGTCCGGTGTACCCTGTGTGTCCCATGGGCGTTTTCTTGCTCTTATACGGGAGGGCCGTCAGGTGGCTTAAGCGCGTTGCCGTTGGAAGAGGCGAGGCTGAGGGAGGGAGCGAGGGCGGCGCCGGTGTAGGATTTTTTGTTGCGGGCGACCTGCTCGGGAGTGCCTTGCGCGACGATGCGGCCGCCGTCCGAGCCGCCTTCCGGGCCGAGGTCGATGAGCCAATCGGCCTGTTTGATGACGTCGAGATGGTGCTCGATGATGATGATGGTGTTGCCGAGGTCGACGAGGCGATTGAGAACGTCGAGAAGTTTTTTCACGTCGTCGAAATGCAGGCCGGTGGTGGGCTCGTCGAGAATGTAAAGCGTGCGTCCGGTCTGGCGGCGGGAGAGTTCGCGGGCAAGTTTGGTGCGCTGGGCTTCGCCGCCGGAAAGAGTGGTGGCGGACTGGCCGAGCTGCACGTAGCCGAGGCCGACGTCGACCATGGTTTGGAGCTTCTGCTTAATTTGCGGGATGTTTTCGAGGACGGGCAGCGCGTCTTCGATGGGCATTTCGAGCAGATCGGAGATGGAATAGCCCTTATAGCGGACGGAAAGAGTTTCGGCGTTGTAGCGTTTGCCGCGGCAGACTTCGCAGAGGACGTAAACGTCGGGCAGGAAATTCATTTCGATGCGGCGCAGCCCATCGCCCTGGCAGGCTTCGCAGCGGCCTCCTTTGACGTTGAAGCTGAAGCGGCCCGGGCGGTAGCCGCGTTCGCGGGATTCAGGAAGCATGGAGAAGAGATCGCGAATGGGAGTGAAGACGCCGGTGTAGGTGGCGGGATTGGAGCGCGGAGTGCGGCCGATGGGCGCCTGGTCGATTTCGATGACTTTGTCGAGATGCTCGAGGCCGAGAATTTCGCGGTGCGCGCCGGGAGTTTCGCTGGAGCGATAGAGTTTTTGTGCTAGGGCGCGATAGAGAATGTCATTTACGAGAGTGGATTTGCCGGAGCCGGAGACTCCGGTGACGACGGTGAGCAGGCCGAGAGGAAATTCGACGTCGATATTTCTTAGGTTGTTGGCGTGCGCGCCGAGGATTTTGAGGGATTTGCCGTTGGGCGAGCGGCGGTGCGGCGGAATTGGAATTTTCAAGTCTCCGGCGAGGTAGCGGCCGGTGAGCGAATTGGAATTTGCGGCGATTTCCGGAGGCGGGCCGATGGCGACGACGTGGCCTCCGGTTTTTCCAGCGCCCGGGCCGAGATCGACGACATAGTTTGCGCGGCGAATGGTTTCTTCGTCGTGCTCGACGACGAGAACGGTGTTACCCAAATCGCGAAGAGTTTCGAGCGTGCCGAGGAGGCGGCCGTTATCGCGCGCGTGGAGGCCGATGGAAGGCTCGTCGAGGACGTAGAGGACTCCGCGAAGGCGCGAGCCGATTTGCGTTGCGAGACGAATGCGCTGCGCTTCGCCGCCGGAGAGAGTAGCGGCGGAGCGGTCGAGCGTTAGGTAGCTGAGGCCGACGGCGAGAAGAAAATCGAGGCGCTCGGCGACTTCGCTGAGAGGGCGTCCGGCGATGGCATGCTGGCGCGGTGTGAGGCCGCTGAGAATTTTATCGACGGCGGCGCGTGCGTCGGAGAGAGAGAGTTCAGTGAATTCGGCGATGGAATAGTCGCCGACTTTTACGGCAAGGCTCTCGGGACGAAGGCGCTTTTGGCCGCAGGCTTCGCAGGGCGTGGGTGACATGTACTGCGTGAGGTATTCGCGGTATTCGTCAGAGGTGGTTTCTTCGAGATTGCTCTCGAGATGGTCGATGACGCCCTTGAAATTCAAACCCTTTGTGGGGCGGCCGTTCGCGGGATTGCCGTAGAGAATCAGATTTTGGACACGGTGCGGGAGTTTTTCGAACGGCGTGTCGAGATCAAAGCCGTTGGCGAGGCCGGCGATTTTAAGAGTGCGCTGCAAAGAAGCGGATGAGCCGCCGGGTCCGAGGCCGCCTTGAAAAAGCGGCTTGGACCAATCGACGATGATTTTGGCGGGATCGAAATTGAATTTCGCGCCGAGGCCGTGACATTCGGGACATGCGCCATAAGGCGAATTGAAGCTGAAAGACCGCGGCTCGACTTCCGGGACGGAAATGCCGCAATCGGAGCAGGCGAGCAGTTCGGAGTACATGTGCTCTTCGCCGCCGACGACGGCGATGGTGACGAGGCCGCTGGTGAGTTTGGTGGCGGTTTCGATGGACTGTTCGAGGCGCTTGGCGATTCCTTCCTTGATGAGAAGGCGGTCGATGACGATTTCGATGGTGTGGTTTTTGCGGCGGTCGAGGGCGGGAGGCTCGTCGAGATTAACGAGTTCACCGTCGACGCGGGCGCGGATGAATCCGGCTTTGGCAAACTTCTCGAATTCCTTTTTGTATTCGCCTTTGCGGCCGCGGACGACGGGCGCGAGAACCATGATGCGTTCTTCGGGCTTGAGGGCGAGGACGAATTGGACGATCTGTTCGGTGGATTGGCGGGCGATGAGTTTGCCGCAATTGGGGCAGTGCGGCGCGCCGATGGAGCTGTAGATGACACGCAAATAGTCGTAAATTTCGGTGATGGTGCCGACGGTGGAACGCGGCGAGCGAGTAGTGGTTTTCTGTTCAATGGCGATGGAGGGGGAGAGGCCTTCGACGGAGTCGACTTCGGGGCGCTCCATTTGGTCGAGGAACTGGCGGGCGTAGGCGGAGAGAGATTCGACGTACCGGCGCTGGCCTTCGGCATAGAGCGTGTCGAAGGCGAGCGATGATTTGCCGGAGCCGGAGAGTCCGGTGATGACGGTGAGCGAGTTGCGCGGGATTTCGAGGCTGATGTTTTTCAGGTTGTGCTGGCGCGCGCCGCGAATGACGATTTTCTGAAGGGCCATGTTGTTCGAGTGAGAACTTACAGGCGTGAACGCCGCACAGCGCGGAGAATACGCCCAAGTTAATCCACCAACATAGCAAGCGAGTGCAGGAGGGTCAAGCGGGTGGCGATGTAATGGGTCAGCTTGAATTTTGACTCTTGCGTCAGGATACCCCAGGCTCTCCTATCCGGGGACCTAGGAGCCCCGTTTGCAAGAAAATTCAAGCTGACCCACCACCGCAAGATCAGCGGAGGAAGAGCGGCTGGCGGTTGCGCGGTGAGTGTTGATGTGGCAGGATGCGGCGATGATGAAAGCAAAGAAGAAAATGTCGAAGTTCGACCGAGCGGCGCTCGAGATTGCGGAGGGGATCGCCAACATTCCCATCGAGGGGAAGAAAGGAGCGCTGGATCTGCTGCATGAAATTGAAAGTACGAAGGAAGCTCCGGAGCGCAAGAAGAAGATTTCGACGAAGATTAAGAAAGAAGTGAAGAAGAAGACCTCCCGCAAGAAAAACAAGCGACGAAAAATGTAAATGAGAAGGAATTAGCTTGCGACGCTTTTCGTGCAGCGCATGCGTATTGACGACATGTGTGGTAGATGGATGGTAGACGGTTGCGTATGGTGCGGGAAATCCTTGGAGGATTTTACCGACGGCATGTGGTTTTTACCGGGGTGGTTGGGTGTGCACGCTGAAATACCAAGAGTTAGAGATTGGCTTTTATCGTGCGTAGCAAAGAAGCGTAGGGGGAAGACAAGCCGAGAATCCCTTTAGGGGATTGAGGGCTGGGCCGGCTTCCTTCCCCCACTCATTCCCGCCGGAACCTCCACGATACCTACCCTCTAAGCGGCGGGGGTGCGTTTGGACGCCTTCCCTTTCGTGCACAGCAAATACAAAGCAAATCCTATAAAATCAAAAGACTCGCTCAGAGAGAAAATTGGGGCGTGGTCGGCCAATAGATAGATCTCCTTCTCGCTCGCGGCACCGAGCATGACAGCCGCCGAAAAATACGTCTCCCGAACGAGAGCACTTAAGCCTTCTTGAACATATTCGAAAATAACACTGTCAATCGTTGGCACGCCCTTCCGTAACGCCGCAAGATAACCTGTGGTATCTTCCGGAACAGGTTGGGCTCCCGCTGCCCATTCTGTCCCGCGCGATGTGATTCGCCATCTTCCGAAGCTGGGTGCTGCCGGAAAATTCTGGATATCTGGTGCGATCATTCCGCGATGTGCCAGATACAAAAATACCTCCATTGCGCTGTCCTTTAGGGATTGGGGACAGTTGTACGAATAATCGTAACGGTACGGGCCACCCACGTGTTGCGCTTTTCTTTGCACTCCCCTGAAGTTCGCTTTTTCGAGCTGCGTGAAGAGGCCATCCATAAAAGCGTAAATTTCACCGTTACTTGTCTCTCGTAATGCCAATCGCGCGAATGGGAGTAATTTATCTACTGAGTATTCGGAATCAGCAGCCATAGCAGGCGATCCGCGCTAGTCTTTGGCGACGGGGAAGTTGGCTTCGGTCCAGCCGCGCCAGCCGCCGTCCATGGAGATGACATTCTTGTAGCCCATTTTCTGGAGATTGTCGGCGGCGAGAGCGGAGCGGAAGCCGCCGCCGCAGTAAAGGACGAGCGGAGCGTTTTTGTCGGGAACGGTTTTTTCGATATCGCGCTCGATGACGCCTTTGCCGAGGTGAATCGCATTGGGAATGTGGCCCTTGGCCCATTCGCTGTCTTCGCGCGTGTCGACGACGATCATTTTTTCTCCGGCGTCGAGGCGCTTTTTTATGTCGCGGAAATCGGCCTCTTTGACGCGCGATTTGGCGTCGTTGACGATGGCGAGAAATCCTGCGCCGTGATGATGAGACATAAAGCCTCCGATACAAATCTTACAAAAAATTCAAACCGCCCCGCAGCTAAAGGACGATTGTACATGATTGAGACGGGTGATGCGGCAGCTGGAAACAGTGCTAGGCGGGATTAAAAGCCATTGGATACCCGGGAAAGCGAAAAGCCACAGAATTTGGCAGAGAAGCCAAGCTTCGCTACAAAAGCGAATGCAGATTCCTCGCTGGATGCTGGTCGCATCCGCTCGGAATGACAGTGGGTGGAACGGAGCTTTGCAAGAATGGCATGGATGCACGGTGGACACTGAAGCTTCAGGTCAAAGACGCACAGGCTAAAGCCTGTGCCACGCAAGGTGGGAAAGCCGCAGAACTTCGCGCCTTTTTCAACTTGCGCTGCGGGAGCAGCGCGGGCACCAAGCTCTGCGCTACAAAAACTATGACACAGGAACGGGTTTCATATCGCGCCAGTTGAGTCCGGCCTTGACGTCGACCAGGAGCGGGACGCGGAGAGGATGAACCTGCTCCATGGCGCGTTTTACGAGAGGGGCGAGGCGATCGAGTTCATCCTGCGGGCCCTCGAAGAGAAGTTCGTCGTGAACCTGAAGGATCATGCGCGAACGGAAATTCTCGTCGGCGAGGCGGCGATCGATTTCGATCATGGCGAGCTTGATTAAATCGGCGGCGGTTCCCTGCAAAGGAGTGTTCATGGCGGTGCGCTCGGCGAAATTGCGGAGATTGGGCTGCGGGGAATTGATTTCCGGGATCTGGCGGACGCGGCCGAAAAGAGTGCGGGTGATTCCGGACTTGCGCGTTTCGGCGACCTGCTGCTCAAGATATTTTTTGACGCCGCGGTAACGGTCGAAATACGCGGCGATGAACTTCGCGGCTTCCTTCTGGTCGATCTGCAGATTCTGCGCGAGGCCGAAGGGCGAAAGGCCGTAAATGATGCCGAAGTTGATAACTTTTGCGGCGCGGCGGTGTTCTGCGGTTTGCGCGAAGGGCGCGACGCCAAAGACTTCCTGAGCCGTGCGAGAGTGAATGTCTTCGCCGCGCTGAAAAGATTCGACGAGCACGGGGTCTTCGGAAAAATGGGCGAGAATGCGCAGCTCGATTTGCGAATAGTCGGCGGAGAAAAGGACGTTGCCCGGCTCGGCGGCAAATGCGGCGCGGATTTCTCGGCCGATGCTGGTGCGAATGGGAATATTTTGCAGATTGGGATTCGAAGAGCTGAGGCGGCCGGTGGCGGCTCCGGTCTGGCTCAATTGCGTGTGTATGCGGCCGGTGTGAGGAGAGATCAGCTCGTGGAGAACGTCGGCGTAGGTGGACTTGAGTTTTGCGAGCTCGCGATAGTCGATGACGAGCTTGGGGAGTTCGTGGAGCGCGGCAAGTTCGGTGAGAATTTCGGCGGCGGTAGAGCGTGATTTGCCGCGAGTACGGCGCGGCAAAGTGAGGTTGAGTTTGTCGTAGAGGACTTCGGCAAGCTGGACGGGCGAATTGATGTTGAATTCGAAGCCTGCGAGCTCGTAAATGCGCTTTTCGAGGCCAGAAATTTCTTCTTCGAGCGATGCAGAGATTTTCTTAAGCGTGCTGGGGTGAGTGCAAACGCCGGCGCGTTCGATGCGCGCGAGGACAGCGGCAAGAGGCAGGTCAATTTTTTCGTAAACCGAGGCGAGGTTCGCGCTTTCGATTTCGGCGCGCATTAACGGGGCGAGACGCATCAGGAAGTCCGCGTGCTCGCCGGGCGCGCCGGAAAGAGTTACGTTCAGATGGCGAAGAACGACTTCGGCGAAGGAGTGATTGGCGGTAGTCGGACGGAGCAGATAGGAATAGAGCTTGGTGGCGCGGCGAATGCCGGCGACGGGATGACGCGCTGAGCCGTCCGCGGGAGTGGCGAAGAGCGCGAAAGTTTTCGGGTCGTGGACAATCTTGGGACGCTTGGCGTCGGCGAGAAAATTGGCAATCGCCGTGAGTGCTTCGTTCTTCGCGTCGTTTGCGAAGGTGCGTGCGAAGCCGCTCTGGTTGGAGATTTCGATCGAGCGTACGTTGCAGCCACAGCATTCTTCGTCTTCACTAACGGCATCCACATCGAACCAGATAGCAACTTCCTGTTCGCGAGAGAGCTTCGCCAAGAAATCTCGAAGCTCGTTTGCGGACGCGAAGGCCGCGTAGTCGGTCTTCTCGCCAAGTGTCGCAGCGGGGAGGTTTTTCAGCAGCGAAGTGAAGCCGAGTTCCGCGAAAAGTTCGCGCAGGACGCCCACGTCTGGTGGCTGTAAGGTGAAAGCGGTCAAGTCCAGCTGAACGGGCGCGTCGGTAGGAATTTGCGCGAGTTGCTTGCTCAGGCGGACGAATTCGCCATATTTTTCGAGGGCTTCGCGATAGCTGGCGCGTTTCACTTCGGAGGCGCGGCGAATGGCTTCTTCGGCGCTGCCGAATTCCTGGATGAGCATCCGCGCGCCCACTTCGCCGATTCCGGCTTTGCGGCGTTCTCCGGGCGCGGGTTTCTCGCTGGGATCGCGCGCGCCGGGAATGTTGTCGATGGTGTCGCCCATGAGCGCCATTACGTCGGCGACTTTTTCGGGAGGGACGCCCATAAGCTCTTCGACTTTCTTTTCATCGATGATGAGATCGCCCTTGCTGGGATTGAAGATTTTCACTGGGCCGCCGACGAGTTGCATCAGGTCTTTGTCGGCAGTAACGATGAAGATTTCGAGATCTTGAGTAGAAGCCTGACGCGCGAGCGTGCCGATCAGATCGTCGGCTTCGTAACCGGCGAGTTCGACGATGGGGAAATGCATGGCTTCGCAGTAGCGGCGCACGAAGGGCAACTGCACGGCGAGATCGTCGGGCATGGGCGGGCGCTGGGCTTTGTACTGCGTGAAAAGTTTGTCGCGAAAGGTGGGCGCGAGGACGTCGTAAACGATGGCAAGATAATCGGGCTTAAGCGTCTTGCTTTCGAGCAGGCGGCGCATCATGGTGGCGAAGAGATACGGGACTTTGGTGGGCGTGCCGTCGCGGGTTTGAAGACGATCCATCGGCGCGTGATAGGCGCGGAAGATGTAGCCCATCGCGTCGACGAGAAAAAGTCTTTTGCGGGATGAGGGAGCCATAGATTACCCTGACAGTTCAGGGCAGAACGTTCAGTATAACAAGAGAGATGCCGAGTTGCCGAAACGACGAGGGAGTCAAGCAGGCAACGAACGAAAAGCGCGAGGAGCGAAGAGATGAGTGAACCAAGCAGGGAAGAATTGCTGGCGAGGATTGCTGAACTTGAAAAGCAGGGGGGTTCGAGAAAGAAAGGCACGCTGGAATTTCGCGTCGGGGAAAAAGGCGGCGTAAGCGTTTACGGACTGGGACGGTTCCCGGTGACGCTGTATTACGAGCAGTGGATACGATTGCTCGACAGCGCCGCAGGGCTGCGCGAGTTTCTGGAAGAGAATAAGTCCCAGCTCAAGCTGAAGCCGAAGGAATAGTCTCAGTTTTTGCAGGTTCCCGAGTGGACGGCTTCAAGAGCGTTCCACAGGGCGATCAAAGCGCGCTCGGAAGCAGCGGTAATTTTATCCGCTTGTGACTCTGGCTGAACAGAGAGCCATTGGCGCCAACCGGCGCGATGGCGGACGTCGGCTTCTTCGTGGACGGCGAAATAGCGAAGCGCGGTGGGTTCTGTAATGCCGTAATGGTTGCGCAGCCCGGCGATCTTTTGCGTGGCAATTTCCGGAACCTGCGCTTCATAGACATAGAGAGCGGCTACAGCTTCCGCGGGCGACGCGTGCAAACAGAGTTCGCGGTAAGTCTTGAGAAGCGTCTGGAAAGCAGGGAGCGGTTCAGCGGCGTCGAGCGTTGCGTTGTCAGCCCCAACAGCGGCGGCGAATCCGCGCCAGAGTTTAGGGTGCGACGCTACGGGATCGAGTTCCTCATCGAGATTCTCCTGCACAAGAGGACGGAGCGTGTCATCGGCGCGTTGCGCGAGCATTGCCAGATAGTCCGGGAAGGCCTGTACGTGCTGGTAATACTGCGTGGCATATTGGGCCAAGTCTTCGCGGGAGAGCGTTCCCGCGGTCCAAGCCTGATAAAACGGAGTCTTCAGCAGGTTGTGTTCCGCAATTTTCTGGTCGATTATTTCTACGATCATGATACCTCCAGGCTCGTTGGATATTTTGACCCGAAATCTCCGAGAGACGCATTTTAGAACAATCTCTCGAAAAAGTATCCATAGCAGTGGGGGTTGGGATGATCGTTGTTCAGGTACTTGAAATATATTTGGTGTAAGTTTAGAGAGGCAGCAGCGCGCATCCAATTCAAAATCAAGTTCGGAGGATATTGCTATCACCGTAAGTCATGCGCTGTTCGCATTTGCTGTAGCTGCCGCGCTCCTGACCATTACGCCCGGGCTGGACACAGCCCTGGTTCTGCGCACGGCGGCTGTGGAGGGCTCGCGCCGAGCCATGCTCGCCGCGGTGGGTATCTGCTGCGGACTTTTCGGCTGGGCGCTGGCAGTCTCAATCGGTCTCGGAGCACTTCTTGTCGTTTCGCGCGTTGCTTATGATGTGCTACGCATTGCGGGGGCGTGCTATTTGATTTATCTGGGCACGAGAATTTTCTTTCGAAAATCCCCGACGCTTGTTACTGCGCCTGTTGAAGGCACCACCCAATTGAGAGAGGCGTATTCAAGTGCGGATGCGACACGATGGTTTGCACGGGGCTTTCTTACGAACATTCTGAATCCAAAAGTCGGAGTGTTTTACATAACATTCCTGCCACAGTTCATCCCTGCCAGCGTCGGCGTCACATCGTTCAGCCTTTTACTCACGTCTATTCATGTGACTCAAAACATGCTGTGGTTCATCTTGCTGATCTCCGCAACCAGCGTTTGTTCGCAGTGGCTCCGGCGTCCACGCGTCGCGAAAGCCATCGACCGCGTCACAGGAACTGTATTCATCGGTTTCGGAATAACGCTGGCGCTTGAAAAGACGCGGTAGCCCTCACAAGTAAGAAAGCAGCCACAAGATCAGTTAGCGACCTTTCCTGCGAGCCTCCCAAATGGAAGGATCCGAGGCAAATCACCCACTGTTGGTGTAACTTACCTCAAGCGCGGTGCGTACAACAGTATGAAGACGACGGGTAGCCCAAAGCCGGAGGAGAACCAGTCAGGCCTGGCGGAACTGGTGGCCTGCGCGCGCGACGGGAACCATGCTGCGTGGGCGGAGATTTACACGCAATTCGCGCCCGGGGTTTTCCGTTTTTGCCGGCGCGCAATGCCGTCGCGAGAAGACGCAGAGGACGCGACTTCAGAGGTTTTTCTTAAGGTGCGCAGCAAGCTCGATCAATACGACGCGTCGCGGCCGTTCAACGCGTGGCTCTACCGAGTGGCGGCAAATCATTGCTGGGATTTACTGCGACGGCGGAAAGTGCGCCAAGATTTGGAAACAGGAGACGTGGAAACAATGCCGCTGGAGCATCCTGACCCCGATCAGCTCGAACAGCTCATCGCACAAAAATCGCGCGAAGACGTGCGCAAAGCACTGGAGCAGCTGCCAGGCCGGACGCGGATGGCGCTGACGCTGCGGTATTACTCGGATATGAGTTACGACGAAATCGCAGACACGCTGGGCGTGAGGCGAGCGTTTGTCGGCGTGCTGCTGTTGCGCGCGCGCCATCAATTGCGCCGCGCTATGGAACAAGGGCCAAAGAGCCAGCGACATGCTACCGCAGGGAGCAAGATATGAATCATTTCGACGAAATGACGGCTTTCCTTTATCTCGATGGCCAGCTTGAGTGGGCGCAAGCCTCGGAAGTGCTGGCGCACACGGCCGAATGCGGCGAATGCCGGGTGCTGCTGGAATCGCTGAAGAGAGAGACGTTGTGGATCGAGCAAAGTTTGCAAGAGAAGGATCCGGTGCCTGCGCGGTTTGCCACGCCCCGGAGACACACGAATTTGCGCTGGGGCTGGGCGACGGCCCTGGCGATGGGGATTGCGGGGGTGCTGACGCTGTGGAATGGCGTGGTCGAACCCTTTCAACACCAACTCAATCAGGCTGGATTTAGCGGAGGTAATCTGATGACGATGCTCTTTTTCAGCGGCGCATTCTGGAAGGGATGGTCAAGCCTGCTCAGTTTCTTTGGGTTCTTCGCCGGGACGGTTCTCTCTATCCTTGCTCTTTTTTTCTTGCGGAGATTCTGGCGCGCGGGAACAGCAGTGGGCATTGTTCTTGCGAGCTTCTTCGTTATTGCGCTGGCAGTTCCGTTGCTCGTGACGACGCCGGTGGCGGAAGCCTCCGAGATGGTGCACGGCCATCCGAGTTACACATTGCCAGCCGGCCAGACGGTGAACACGGATTTGTTCGTGGCTGGCGATTTTATACGCATCGAAGGAACGGTGAATGGCGATGTGATTGCGTGGAGCGAAGAAATCCAAATCGACGGCCATGTGACGGGCGATGTTATTTCGATGGGGCGGGAAGTGCGGATCAACGGGCAAGTGGATGGTAACATTCGCAGCTATGCGCAAACGCTTTCTGTCAGTGGAAGTGTCGGCAAGAATGTGCTGGCTGCATGTCAGGACTTTGAGATGGGAGCGAATGGCAAAATCGGAGGAAGTGTGACGTTCGCTGCGGCCAACGCAATGATTTCGGGCAGCGTATCCCGGGGATTGACCGGAGCGATCGGAGATACCACGCTGGACGGAACTATCGGAGATGACCTAAAGGTTAGGGGCGACAACCTGCGAATCGGCCCGGGAGCGAGTATTCAAGGAGTTGCAAAATATACGGGCCGCCATGAAGCCACCGTTGATCCGGGCGCGAAGCTAGCGAGCCCGCTTGCTTTCACGGAACTCAAAGAGGGCCCTTCTTATTCGAGCTGGAGGTATTACTGGCATCGCGCGGAGTTCTGGGGCGCGGCATTTCTGTTCGGATTAGTGCTGCTGCTCCTGATACCTCACTTTTTCAGTGACGTGGTACGAGCCAGCAAGAATGTTCTTCCTTCACTTGGGTTTGGCATCCTCTTCTTTTTTGCGACGCCGATTGCGGCGATAATCGTTTGCATCACGGTCATTGGAATCGGCCTTTCGATTCCCACGATACTTATCTGGCTGATCGCGGTTTATGCGGCGCAAGTATTTGTTGCGAGCTGGCTCGGAGAAATTTTGCTGGGTCCCGCGTTGGGGACGGGCGCCCTGCTCGGCCGCTTGGCGTTAGGGCTGGCTATTATTCATGGACTCGAAATCGTGCCGTATCATGTCGGGTTTATCGTGCATGTGGTGGTGTGCTGGTGGGGGCTGGGGGCGATCGCCATGGCGGCATACCGCCACCTGAAGCGCACCACGGTTGTGGCTGCTCCCCCAGTGGCGGCATAGAAAATCGTCTTATAGCGCAAAATTTCGCCTATCGAGGGAAATAGAAAAGGCCGGGAGAGAAATCCCGTCCTTCAATTTTTTATTCTGCGCAATCTCGCTTATGTGCCAGGAACCTCGCCACGGACGACCGTAGCGATAATCGAAGGCGAGCCCACCGTACCAGTCGTATTGAAGAGGAAGCCTCCAACGTTGACGAACTGATTCTGGCCCGGAGTGAGACCGGTCATGTTATCCGTCGTGAAGTTCTCGTAGACGGTTCCTTGTGGCCCGTTTGAGCTGGTGTCAACGACTTCAAGGTTCGTTGCCTGGTTTACAGGAGCTGAGCTGAATATCGCCGGCAACGGATTCAAAATAAAGAACGGAAATGGCGCAACCTGTGGATCGACGGAGCTCACAACTGCTTCGAGCTGCGTTTGCTCGAGTGCGAGCCGGTCCGTGGTGAAAGTTGCGTTGGAAATACTGCTGCCCGACGCGACGCGCGCTTCCACCTCCTGGCCAACGAGGAGGTCGGACGTTGAGGCAAAACTCAATCCTGAGGGCAGAACAAACGAACCATTATTGATGAAGTAAGACGCCCCGCTGCCGATGGTCACAGCGACATTTGTGCCTGGAGGCAGGCTCGACACAGGCGGAATTGTGCTGTGGACCACGATGACAACGCTTGTCGGAGGGGTCCCATTCTGAATGACAATGGTGCCGCTCACTTGTTGGGTGCTGGGCGCATCATCAAAGTTTACTTGAACGGCATCGAAGGTCACGCCGTCACTCTGAACCTGAACGGTTGCCTCTACGATTTGCCCAGTGGCGATACACGAAATATTGTTGGCGGTGCAGTTGTTGCGAGCAAATTCAAAGTCGGTGTTGGCGTTCGTGGTAATCGTCAGTGCGGGGCCTTGGGTTGGGTTTATCTGGAACGTGCTCGAGCTGACGGACGTAACCGCTCCGGCGACGTTCATTGGCGGCGCCGTTGTGCCAGCCTTCAGCGACGTGACGGTAGCGCCAGCGGATTTGCTGAAATCGAGATCGAAGCCGGCCTGAATGACGTCGTTTAAATTTACGTCAGCTTCGACCAGCGTAGATGTTCCCTGACTGAGCGCGACTGACGAAGCGAAGGTTGCAGTCCCAGTGACACTATCCACCTGCGGATTTGAAACAACGCACGAGGCGTTGGCGGCGCAAGATTGGCCATTCGCGGTCACAGCGGAACCCGAATTGTTCAAAAACGTATACTGCGGACTCGAGTAGGTGATGGTGATGCCTGTGTAGGTTCCGGCGGCCACCTGGGTCGTTTGCAAAAAAATCGAGTTCGTCTTGAGCTGGGTGAGCTCAACTGTCTGTGGACTCGACAGGAGCGGAATATTGCCCGGTTGCAGAGTTACTCCGGAAACGGTGACCTCGAATGAAGTGACGGTGATGCCTGCTGGCACGGTCGGAGGTGAATCATGAAGCGTAAGAATCATCGGGCTCGTTGTGTTGCCAGTGGAACCGTTCGTTGGGAAAACGGCATGGCTGCAGCCAGCGAGGACAAAAGCCACAACTACGATTGCCGTAAGGACAACAAAATATTGCACTCTGCTCATTGAAACCCACCCCATTCCTCAATGCCGATGACATGCGGGAGCATGAGGTTCTAGTACTATTGTGGAGCAGGCGAACCGTCTGGGAAGTACCAACCGAAGAGGCTACTGATAAAGAGTTAATAGCGAGGACGAAACGCGGTCAGGGCGTACGGATGCGACACTACGAGTGTCGTCAGCGCTTCTTGTGCTTGGCAGGAAGGGACCAGGCCGGAGAATCGCTGGCCGGAAACGACTCGCGCGAAGCTTCGTCAACCGAGTCGTCGCTTTCTTTAGTGCGATCGAGTTGGTCTTGCTTGGGCGGTTTAGCCTTCGATGATGATTCCTTGTCGGACTTCGATCTTTGTGGACTCATAACGGCATCCTTTGGCGCACAGGCAGGGCCGGGCCTTTATTCCTGATAATGCCATAGAGACATCGATGAGGTAAAACCGCGCGGATGACTCGGCGCGAAGAGGCACGCGCTAGATTACTTCTAGTTCCTTTCCTATGCGCTCGAAAATCTCGAGTGCGCGCTCAAGATCGGCGCGCTTGTGCGTGGCGCTGACAATTGTGCGCAAGCGGGCCTTCCCTTCCGGCACGGTCGGATAGCCAATGGCCAGCGCTAGTACCCCTTCCTCGAAGAGCTGGCGCGAGAATTCAAACGCTTTCGCCGCGTCTCCGACCATGATGGGGGTGATGGGCGTTTCACTCTTGCCGGTGTCAAATCCCAGGCGCTTCAGCTTGCGTTTGAAGAACTTCGTGTTGCTCCAAAGGCGCTTGATGAGTTTTCCGCCAGCATCGGAGTCGAGGAGTTCGAAAGCCGCCTGGCAAGTGGCGGTGACTGAAGGCGGGTGAGATGTCGAAAAGAGGAATGGACGACCGCGATGATAGAGAAAGTCGATGAGATCGCGCGAGCCGCAAACGTAGCCACCGATTGAGCCGATTGCCTTGCTCAATGTGCCGACCTGAATATCGACTCGGCCATGGCAACCAAGGTGATCCACTGTGCCGCGTCCATTGCGGCCGAGCACGCCGGACGAATGAGCGTCGTCGACCATCATGATGCAGTTGTACTTGTCCGCCAGGTCGCACAACTCCGGCAACGGCGCAATGTCGCCTTCCATGGAGAAAACTCCGTCGGTGATGAGGAGCTTATGCCCGTTCCACTCTTTCGTTTCTTCGAGGATGCGAGCGCAGTCGGCCACGTCCTTGTGCTTAAAGATTTTGATGGTGGCCTTGGAAAGACGGCAGCCATCGATAATCGAGGCATGATTCAGTTCATCGGAAATGATCAGATCTTCTTTGCCCAGTACCGCTGAGACCGTGCCCGCATTGGCGGTGAATCCGGACTGAAAGACAACGCACGCCTCTGTTCCTTTGAAGCGCGCTATTTGCTCTTCCAGCTCCATATGGATCTTCATGGTGCCCACGATGCTGCGAACAGCCCCGGAGCCAACGCCGTACTTACGAATTGCATCAATGGCGGCGCGGCGAAGCTTGGGATGCGTGGTGAGGCCGAGATAATTGTTCGAACTCAGATTGATGACTTCCTTGCCATCGACTGTGGCGATGGGCTTTTGCTCGCCTTCCAGAATGCGTAAACGAAAATGGAGATGCTGAGCTTTCAGGTCTTCCATTGCGTCGTGGAGATACTGCGTCTGCGACCGCGTGGAAGTGATGGACGATGGTGTGGCCATGATTCCTCCCTGCAAGGATAAGAGAGCTGGACCGAGCGACCAAACATTATAGGACAGAGGATGCGGCCTGGGGATACGTCAAAGATAAAAAGTGAATCGGCGCGTAATGAATGATTACTTGGTGCCGTTTGGATAGAAGAGGACTTTTCCGGCTTGGCCCGTCTCGAGCAACTGGAAAGCTTCGGCGAATTTATCAAGAGGAAGGCGCTCGTTAAAGAGCGGCTCGAGGTTCAGGCGGCCCGCGTTGAGCAGCGAGGTCATCTGCTCCCACGTCTCGAACATTTTCCGACCATAGATTCCTTCTACCACGACGCCTTTGAAGATGACATCGTTCACCAGATCAAGTGTGACCGATTCGCTGGGAATCCCAAGCAGTGAAGCGCGGCCGCCCTGCCGCAACATCTGAAAACCTTGGCGAATCCCGGCAGGATTGCCGCTCATTTCGAGAAGAACGTCGACGCCGTCACCGTCGGTGGCTTCCAGGACCGTTGCAACCGGATCGCCCTGGCGCGGGTCGAGAACCTCATCTGCTCCCATCCGCTTGGCGAGGTCGCGACGATGCGGGTTTACTTCGGTGGCGAAAATCGTTGAGCAGCCACAAGCGCGGGCGACGGCGATGGACATCAGTCCGATTGGGCCGCAGCCAGTGACCGCGACTGTCTGTCCGGCAATTTCACCGGCAAGAACCGTGTGCACAGCATTGCCGAGAGGATCGAGGATCGCGGCATAATGTTCGGGGATTGACGGATCCACCTTCCAAATGTTGCGCGCGGGAACGCGGACGAATTCGGCGAAGCAGCCGTCCGCGTCGATGCCGATGATTTTAACGTTGCGGCAAAGATGCGGCTGTCCGACACGGCAGGCGCGGCAATGCCCGCAATTGACGTGCATCTCTGCGCTGACGAAGTCGCCTGGTTTTAGCGACTCAACTTCCGCGCCGATTTTCTCTACTGTGCCGCAGAATTCGTGGCCGAAGGTCATCGGCGGGTGAATTCGAGAGGCAGACCATTTATCCCAGTGATAGATGTGGAGGTCAGTGCCGCAAATCGAAGCGGCGCGAACACGAACGAGAACGTCGAACGGGCCAAACGTGGGTACGGAAACCGATTCCAGTTGCGCCCCGGGTTCGGAACGCGCTTTGCGCAACGCTTTCATAATAGGGTTCGCCTTCGATGACGGGAATTAGAGTGAGTGGTGGAAAAAGTCTGTGCCAAATTAACGATGTTAGCACAGCCGACGCGATGCCGGAAGGACTGGAAGAGCATTCAACATCTTGTGATAGATTCAAGCAATGCGGCTTCAGATCGAGTGCAGATCCCGTGGAGGTAACAATTGTCGTTTAGCGAGCGGCTGAAGGAAATCCGGGAAGGGTTCGCGCCCGCGTTTTGGGTTGCGAACATCACGGAGCTTTTTGAAAGGCTCGCTTACTATGGGGCTTTTGCCTCTCTTGCCAACTACCTGCACAGCAGCCTTGGATTTTCGACGGAACGAACGACAAGCCTCTCTGGGTTCTTCGGCGGGCTGGTTTGGTTTTTGGCAATCATCGGCGGTGCAGTGGCCGACCGGCTGGGTTTTCGTCGCGCACTTTCGACGGCATATCTGATTCTTACGTGCGCGTACTTTTTGCTGGGCTCCATTGGTTCTTCGTGGATGGGGCCAGTTCGCAACGCTGTGCCGCTCTTCTGGATCGTCCTTTTCATTTTGATGCTTCCTGCGCTGGGAATCTCCATGGTGAAGCCCGTTGTGGTGGGCACGACGGCGCGGACTTCCAAAGAAAACGTGCGATCCATGGGTTATTCGATTTACTACACGCTAGTGAACGTGGGCGGCGCAGCCGGTCCGCTGATGGCGTCGCTTGCTCATCGCCACATGGGAGTACAGAGCGTTTTCCTGATTTCTGCACTGTGCGTCTTTGCGATGTTCTTCGCGGTGCTGCTGTTTTTCAAGGAGCCGAGAACGCCGGGGGAGATCCAGACTTCCAGTCTTGCTCAGACAGCAAGAAACCTGAGGACGGTCCTGACAAATCCGCGCTTCATGCTTTTCCTGATTATTTTTTCGGGCTACTGGATCGTGTACTGGCAGGTGTACATCGGGCTCTCGCTGTACGTCACGAAATATATCAATCCCCACGCGGACGTGGAGCTGGTGATCATGACGGATGGGCTGTCGGTCATTCTGCTGCAGATGCTGATCAGTCATATCACGCGGAAGATTCCCTCTTTCCGCGCCGTCACTCTCGGAACGGTGATTTCGGCTCTGGCATGGGTCGTGATTGCAGTCCATCCAACGATTTTTGGAGCCGTGGCGGCGGTATTTGTCGTGGCGCTGGGCGAGATGACGCTTTCGCCGCGCTACTACGAATACGTTTCGCGTCTTGCACCCGAGGGACAACAAGGAACATACATGGGATTTGCGTTCGTGCCGATCGGGATTGGCTCTCTCATCGGCGGGCCGGTGATGGGGTACTTCTTGCACCATTTCGGCGAAGTCGATCATCATCCTGCGCTTGCCTGGTGGGCGATGACGGGAATTGGTTTGCTGACTGCGCTCTGCCTGTGGATTTACGACCGAACTTTCAAGCCGAGCGAAGTCAGTTGACCATGCGCCGGATGCGTTCGAGCGCCTGCTGGGCAAGAGTGTAGTTCGGTTCTATGCGCAGCGCGGCTTGAAATTCCTCGCGCGCGCGGCCGAGCATGCCCTTGGCGACATAGATGCGGCCTAAGTTGTAATGCGGGAAATGTCGTGGCTCGTATCGCGGCGCTTCGATGGCGCGTTCGAGCCACGGCTTGGCTTCGTCTAACTTTCCGAGCGAAATCAGATAGGCGCCGATATCGTTATAAGGATTGCCAAAATCCGGATCGACTTCGATCGCGCGCTTGCATTCGTTGATGGCTTCGTCAATTTTCCCTTGGAAGTGGAGGGTCCATCCCAGGAACGTGTGCGCCTCGGCTGTGGGATGAATCTCGAGCGATTTCTGATAGAGTTCCGCTGCGTGATCGTAATCGCCCTCCATTTGCGCGCGATAAGCCTCGTCCAGAACTTCCCAGGCGCGCTTGACTTTGTCGAGAGCCATCGTCGAGTGGTTCGTAACATAGTGGTTAGTGAGAGTCAAACGCCGTGAGGCTGAAAGCTGGGATGCGAACGGCAACTGTATGGTGCGGAATGCTCGCTTTGATGGCGGCGGGTGCACAGCTCCAACGAAGTGTCGCTGTTCCGGCACAAATTCGGAAATCTGCGAGCGTCGATTTGTCTGACGGCAAACTTGTGTACGATCAAAAATGCGAGCCGTGCCACTTCAGCACGACAACTGAGAAGAAAATAGGTCCGGGGCTGGCTGGGCTGATGAAGCGCGAAAAGCTCAAGGACGGTTTGCCGGCGAATGATGCCAGTTTGCGGCGGTTGATTGAACGCGGCGGGAAGGACATGCCCGGCTTTCGCGATTCTCTGAAAGAGAAGCAAGTGCGCGACCTGATCGCGTATGTGAAGACGCTCTAAGCAGAAGCGGAGGAGCGTTCGAGTATTTTCAAGGCATCATTTGTGGTGATGAGCCGGGCGCCGCGGCTGACGAGTTCGTCCAGAGCTTTCTCGCCCTCGTTTGGATCCAGCGTCTCAATCGCATCGGTGACAATTGCGACACGCCGCCCGCGGTCGAGCAAGCCTTTCGCTGCGAGTCTCACGCAGAATTCCGTCACGACACCAAAAACGACGAATTGAGAATCCGCTGGAAGCTGAGCGAGCAGCTTTTCCGTTGCAGGATTGTCAAAAACGTCCAGCGTTTGCTTTTCGATGACGATTTGCGTGCCGCGAGAGATTGTCTCCGGAATGTTTGTCGTGTCGGCGTTCTGGACGTGAACGGTGCCGACCGCTTTCAGTTCGGGAACGATGCGAGCACCCGATGTGCCTTGCACGCAATGCGGAGGAAAACGCTGGAACTCAGGGTCGTTCGGAGAATGCTGGTCCGTACTCGAAAACAAAAGTGCTTTGCCGTCGCGTGCGGACTCGACCAGGCGACGCATGTTGGGAATGCGCTTCTCCGCGCCGGGAACGTAAAGACTTCCACTGGGGAGCATAAAGTCCGCTTGCGTGTCGACTTCCCAAAGCACTACCGGCGAATTGTGTTGCGAGGAAGCCATGGAGAGCCCGCAGAGAACAATCATATCGCTTTAGCGGCTTACAAGCGAATGCGCGCTGTTCGACCGATAGAGACCGGCAATTCATCACGACTGTTGACGAACGCGGCGGCGGACCTTTTCCAACAATTTCCGTAAAGGCAAACTGTGGTGCACGGGATATCGCGCCAGGCGATCGGTTGCAAGGATTGACGCGGGAAGCCGCGTTAATGAGTCTGCACAGCGACTTCGCACGGTGCTCAGTGGTTCCGCGGGCGCGAGGCGCTTGCCCACACGCATAACTGGCTGGAGCAGCGGCTCCGCTCCGTTGTGCGTTTCGGATGCGAGCGCGATCAGGTCGCTCTTCCATTTCCCTTTTGGCTCGGCAAAGCGAAAAACCTGTTTCCGTCCGGGAAACGTCGCTTTCTGCTCGCTCAACTTGACTGCTTCGCGAGTTTTACCGGCGATTTCCAACTCAACCAACTTGTAAATCATGCCGAGGTTTCGCGTATCCGTCGGCGCGACCAATGCGCTGCCTACTCCAAATGCATCGATTCTTGCACCTCGGCGGGTCAGGCTTGAGATCTTTTTCTCATCTAAATCGCCGGAAACGAAAACTTGAACGTCATTCCAACCAACACGGTCGAGCTGCGCACGCACCCAGCGACTGTCAGCGGCCATGTCGCCGCTATCGAGGCGAACGCCGGCTGGCTTGCGTCCAGCAGCAATGACTTTTTTGAGGGCTGCATGGACATTATAAGTGTCGAGAAGGAGCGTTGCCCGCTCTGGAAAAACATCGAGGAAGCGCGCGAAGGCTTCCGATTCGTCTTCGTAAGCCATAATCCACGAATGCGCCTGTGTGCCATAGGGAGGAATGCCGAACATATTGCATGCCATCACGTTGGAGCTTCCCGCACAGCCCGCGATCCAGGCTGCGCGAGCCGCAAAGACGCCCGCTTCGGCTCCGTGGGCGCGGCGAGCGCCAAATTCGACAACAGGCTTGCCTGCCGCGGCAATGACCAAGCGAGCCGCCCGGCTTGCAACCATTGTTTGGAAATTCACGGCAGACAGAAGGCGCGTTTCAACGAGTTGGGCTTCGATGATCGGAGCGGTCACGCGCAGAATCGGTTCGTTTGCAAAGACCACCGTGCCTTCGGGAACGGCCCACACTTCGCCAGTGAAGCGAAATCGCGAGAGGTAATCGAAGAACTCGCGACGAACATGCCGAAAGATATCTTGGCCGCGAAGGTAATCAATTTCCTCGGGCGCAAAGCGAATATTTGCCAGAAAATCGAGAGCCTGCTCGAGTCCGGCGGCCACAAGGTAATTGCGTTCCGGAGGAAGATCACGGACGAATAGCTCGAAGGTGGCGCGAGCTTTGAAACCGCTTTGAAAGTAGCCGGCCGCCATGGTCAGTTCATACAGATCGGTGAAAAGTCCTGAATTCTCGCGCGCAGGGAACTGAGTCATAGCTGAGGTTCGGTGACAGTGGCGAGACCAATGGTATGCAATCGAGAGAGGGAAGAAGGAGTCATAGAATTAACCGTTGGGGAAAGCGCGATGGCACCCCAGCTCCCGTGCTTGGCAGCAGCAGGGCCGCCGGGGTTCCGTCGCAGGAACTCTGAGCCTTCGAGACCTACTTAAGGGCCGCGTCTTTGAACGCTTTGGCCGCGCGAAGACGAACCACCGTCTTGGCCTTAATCTTGATTGCTTCCCCCGTCGCCGGATTGCGCCCCATGCGCGCCTTGCGGTGCGCCTTCACCGCGCGACCGATTCCCGGAATCACAAACTTGCCTGAACTCCGGCATTCCTTCACAGCGAGGTTAAACAGCTCGTCGAAAAACGCAGCTGTTTGCTTCTTTGATACCGGCTTATCCTTCGTGCTGACCTTCTCCGAAAGATACGCGATGATCTTGGACTTGCTCATCGGGGTTGCCATCGTATTGCTCTCTCCTCTTTTTAAGCGAATTTGCAGTGCTCCCTGCTGGGAGGCCGCGTGCACTATAGCTGTACAAAACCAACAACGCAAGCGAAAACGATGAAAAAACGGCGGAAAATCGGGGTTTTTGGCGGATGCGCTCTGCGGGAGCGCTGAAACTACCTGGCCTCTCGCTTCAAATTTGTGCCAAATTGGAATAAAAAATCGCCATTGACTTGATGCCCCCGAAGTAATTCTCCAGGAGAATATGCTCGTCAGGCGCGTGCGCGTTTTCGTCCGGCAGGCCGAATCCGATCAGGACGCACGGCACTTTGAACGTGTCGTACATCTGCGTAACAAAGGGGATTGACCCACCTTCGCGAATGAAGACAGCTTTCTTGCCGAACCCCTTTTGCAGAGCCTGAATCGCATTTTGAAAAATGGGATGCGTGAACGGCGCCACCCAAGGCTTGCCTGTGCTGAGTACTTCGAACTTACAGTGGACGCTTTTGGGCAACAGTTTGCGAATGTGCTTCTCGAGTTGCTTCGCTATTTTTTGCGGATTTTGATTCGGTACCAACCGAGTTGAGATTTTCGCGAATGCTTTTGAAGGGATGACCGTCTTCGAGCCTTCACCGGTGTAACCGCCCCAGATGCCGTTCAGTTCCAGCGTGGGCCGACACCAGATGCGCTCGATAGTACTGAATCCCTTTTCGCCGCACAGCCCGGGCGCACCCACTGTTTTGCGAAAATCAGATTCTTTCCAGGGAAGCGCCTTAAGCGCCTTTCGCTCTTTGGCCGTGGGAATCGCAACGCCATCGTAGAATCCCGGCACGGTCACTCGCAAATTCTTGTCATGCAGCCTGGCGATGGTTTCAGCCAGGATGGTTATGGGATTCGGGACAGCGCCGCCAAAGGTCCCTGAATGGAGATCCTGCGAAGGCCCGGCGATTTCAACCTGATAATAATTGAGACCGCGAAGACCATAGGTGACGGATGGCACTCCTCGAGCGAGCATGGATGTATCGGACACGATCAACGCATCTGCTTTCAAACGTTCCTTGTTTCGCGCAACGAAGTCCCACAGACTGACGCTTCCGACCTCTTCTTCGCCTTCGATAATCACTTTTATGTTAAGCGGCAACTTGCCCTGCGTCCTTTTCAGGGCTTGCAAGGCTTTCAGGTGGATGTGCACCTGCCCCTTGTCGTCGGCGGTTCCGCGACCGTAGAGCTTTCCGTCGCGCACATCGGGTTCAAACGCAGGAGACGTCCAGAATTCGAGAGGATCAGCAGGCTGCACATCGTAATGCCCATAGAAAAGAATTGTGGGCCCGCGGAGCGCCTCGAGAGACTCAGCCAAGACCAACGGATGCATTTTGGTAGGTGCAATCTCGGCGTTTGCGAATCCGGCAGCGCGCAGTCGGTCGGCGACCCATTTGGCCGCGCGCTCGATGTCGGCCTTATGTTCGCTCTTTGCGCTGACACTCGGAATGCGCAGAAATTCTTTCAGCTCACTCAGATTGTCGTCGCGATGAGTTTCGATGTAATCTAAGAAATCCATCCGATTGCCTTTTTCCATCTATGATTGCTTGCAGGTATGCCGCGCGAAGCCTTTTTTCGCACGACCGAGACTAGGCATTGTACGAATCCGGAGGAGTTGCATCAAGCGGAAAGCAACATTTGATTCAGTTGACTCGAATCCGCGCTTGATGCACGATAACCGCATGATGCCTCTATCCGATGACGAGAAACGGCGCAGTTCGCGCCTCTTTCGGCGCATTAGCGTGCAGGTGCGCGGCCTCGATCCCGATGGCCACAAATTCCGCGAGTCTTGCCAAACAATCGTCGTGAATGCTCAGGGCGGGCTTATCTATTTGAATGAAACAGTTGAACTCGGCGGCCAATTGCAAGTCGTGAATCCCGTCACCGACGAAGAGCAGGAGTGCCGCGTCGTTTATATCGGAGACGTTTCCGATCGCGGCCAGCGCGTTGGTCTTGAGTTTCTCTCGCCTGCTCCCCATTTTTGGGGCATGGAATTCACGGAACGTGAGGCTCCGCGACAACCATCATCGTCACGCAAGTCTTCCACGAACTGAATAGCAGGCATCCGGCGATTCATAGGAAATGCGCCGCTGGCGGTGGAGAGAAGTTCGCGTGGGGCGATCTTCAAGCTGCGGAACCAAATCAGTTCTCACCTCGTAGCTATTTGTAGGACAGAGACTGGAATGTTCACTTTTCTTTTGTGGTGCATTTTGCTTGTGCTGTGCTGGCCGCTGGCCCTGCTGGCGCTTGTGTTGTATCCGATTGTATGGCTGATGCTGCTGCCGTTTCGCATCGTTGGAATTGCAGTAGGTGGAGCGCTCGACCTCGTTCGCGCAATTATCTTCCTTCCCGCCCGCATCCTGCGCGGTCCCCGCCGCGCCACGATCCGCCTCTGATTGTGGTGAATAATGATGTGAAGTGTCCATACATTTAGTTTCAATGTCTTGCGCAGCGAAACCAAAAGAGCAATTGAAACGTCTGAATGCATGGTTGTCCGTCGGCTATAAAGATCCGTTCATTTCGAGGATGATAAACATGAAACGATTCGCACAGTTCTGCACATTATTCTTTCTTGTCCTTCTCGTCGGTTTCACGGCTGTTGCACAGGATGAACCTCCACAGCTTCCCGCTGGCGGACGCCAGGGGCGTGGTGCCGCTGCACAATCACAACTGCCGAAGCCTTACGATCAGGTCATCACCGCCGACGCGAAGACCATGAATGGCATCTTCATCACGCACGAAGTAAAGAATAAAACCACCGGCGCCACAACTTACTATTTTGAGATTCCAGCCTCCGAGTTGAACAAAGATTTTTTATGGATGAGCTTCATCGCCAAGACGACGCTCGGCGTCGGCTACGGCGGCGACTATGACGCCGACCACGTGGTTCGCTGGGAGCGGCGCGACAACACCGTTTATTTACGCAGCGTGCTCTACGACA
>Ga0126371_10000009_pt1 | contig 125593 bp, 121 predicted proteins | sample PanSoiMetaPlot_4_FD_110145 | JGI IMG/M metagenome (GOLD analysis project Ga0126371, IMG submission 110145) | Tropical forest soil microbial communities from Panama - MetaG Plot_4 | ecosystem: Environmental > Terrestrial > Soil > Tropical forest > Bulk soil | place: Panama | collected 2016-02-17
CAGTCGATTTACAGTTGGCGCGGCGCCGTCAGCGGCAATTTTCAGCGATTCCTTCAGGATTTCCCGGCCGCTCAAACCATTCGCCTTGAGGAAAACTATCGCTCCACGCAGGTGATTCTCGATGCCGCCGGCGGCGTTGTCAGTCACAATCGTACTCGCCTCGGCAAAGACCTCCGAGCGACTCTTGGCTCGGGTGCTCTGCTCACGTACTACGAAGCCCGCGACGCCTCCGACGAAGCCGAGTACATCTCCGGCAAAATCTCCGAGCTTCTTCGCGAAGACTCTGACCTTACTCTCGCCGTTTTGTACCGTACCGCCGCGCAATCACGGCCATTCGAGGAAACGCTTCGCCGCATCGGCATTCGTTATCGCGTAGTCGGCGGCTTCAGCTTTTACCAGCGTGCAGAAGTCAAAGATGCGCTGGCCTACATCCGATTGCTATTTCATCCAGAAGACGATGTCGCCCTTCTGCGCGTCCTCAACGTGCCGCCGCGTGGCATCGGCAAAGTCACCATCGATTCCCTGCGCGTTGCCGCTCGTGATTCCCGCGAATCTCTCTGGCAGGCGATTGAGCGCCTCACGGCTCAAAAAATCCGCGCCGCCTCAGCGCTCACCGACTTTCGCCGGATGATTCTGAATCTAACAGAAGAATGCGCTGACAAAAATCCCGGCGACATTTTGGAAATAGTTCTCACGCGCACGAACTACCTCGACTGGGCGGAACAACAGGACCGCCTCGACCAATCTTCTCGCGCTGACAACCTTCGCGAACTCTCCAACGCCATCGCCGAAGCCATCGAGCAGGGTGAAACTCTCGAAGACGTCCTTGATCGCGCCTCCCTGGTGAGCGACACCGACGAATTCGACCAAAGCATTCCCGTTTCCCTGATGACCTTGCACAGCGCAAAAGGCCTCGAATTCGACCACGTCTTCCTTGCCGGCTTGGAGGAGGGCCTCCTGCCTCATGGCCGCTCCATGAACAGTGACAATGACATCGAAGAGGAGCGCCGCCTCTGCTACGTCGGAATGACTCGCGCCAAGCAAACGCTCTCGCTCTCCCGCGCCATTTATCGCCGCTCCTGGGCCAACGCCGACCTCGCTGCCGCCTCGCCTTCCCGTTTTTGGGCCGAAGTCCCCGGCCATCTCGTTGAAGCCGCCCCAGGCACTATTGCTCAACCGGGCGAAAGCCGCCGCTATGAACCCGACCCGGACTACTACGAATCACAATTCCGCCGCCCTAAGAAATCCAGCAGCTATCCATCGTCGCGACCCGCCGCAGCGTCGGCATCCAGCGCAGCATCGAATCGCCTCATCGGCACGCGTGTCCGCCATCCGTCGTACGGCATCGGAACCATCCTGAAAATCGAAGACGACGGCGATGATCGCCGTCTCACAGTCAGCTTCCGCGATCATGGCACCAAAAAGCTCATCGAACGTTACGCCAACCTGCAAATCGTTTAGCTAACCATCGCGAAGCCTTTCGCATCGCAGCCGTTGCGCGCAAGCGCGGCTCAATGTACAGTGCTGCACTTGCCGCTCCGGGACGGTGGCCCATTGCATCGATGAACGCACAGCTCTTTCGCACCAAGAGCATCGACCAGCTCATCTCAGACGCTGACGATCCCTCGAAGCGCCTGAAGAAAACTCTTGGCTGGCTAAGCCTCACCGCTCTCGGAATCGGCGCCATCATCGGCAGCGGTATTTTCATTACCATCGGCACGGCCACCTCCGGCCAAGTAGACAAATACCCGTCGGTCCTGCAAATGCCAGTCCTCAGCGTCCTAATGCATGGCACGCATTCGCTTGCTGTCGGGCGTCCCGGCGCGGGGCCTGGCATTGCCGTGTCGTTTCTTGCCGTCGCTCTCATCTGTGCACTCGCCGGACTCTGCTACGCCGAACTTGCCTCCATGATTCCGATCGCCGGCAGCGCCTACACTTACACGTACGCCACTCTCGGCGAATTCATCGCCTGGATCATCGGCTGGGACTTGATTCTCGAATACGCCGTCTCCAACATGGCCGTCGCTGTCGGCTTCTCAGCCTACGTCAACAACCTGCTCGACACTTTTCACGTTCACATTCCCGATTCGCTTGGCACTCCTGCCTACGATCCAATGGCTGGGTGGTCCCTGCACTTCAACCTGCTCGGCTTCCTCATCGTCATGTTTCTCACCGTGCTCCTCGTTCGCGGCATCCGCGAATCGGCGCGCGCGAATAACATCATGGTTGGTATCAAATTACTTGCCATCTTCATCTTCTGCATCGTCGCGAGCAAATATATTCACCCCGAAAACTTCAAGCCGTTTTTTCCGAACGGCTTTCAAGGCGTCCTCACTGGCGGCGCTATCGTTTTCTTTAGCTACATCGGCTTCGACTCTGTTTCCACCGCTGCCGAGGAGTGCAAAAATCCGAAGCGCGACGTCCCCATCGGCATTCTTGCGTCTTTGTTTGTCTGCGCGACTTTCTATGTGGCCGTAGCCGTGGTCCTCACCGGCATTCAACACTGGGATACGCTAAACAACGCCGCTCCCGTGGCTCAAGCCCTTGAGGCCATCGGCCTGAAATTGACCGACCGTTGGGTCACAGTGGGCGCTCTGATGGGCATGATTTCCTCAATTCTGGTCTACCAATTGGGACAGGCCCGCGTATGGTTTGCGATGTCCCGTGACGGCTTGCTGCCCGCAATATTCTCGCGTGTTCACAAAACTTTCCGCACGCCCGATTTCGCCACCTGGGTTGCGGGATTTTTCGTTGCGATTCCCGCCGGAATTTTCGACATCGGCACGCTCGCCGATCTCTCAAACATCGGCACTCTTTTTGCTTTTATTCTCGTCTCTATCGCGGTTCTGATTCTCCGAAAGCGCCAGCCCGATCGTCCGCGCGGCTTTCGCGTTCCTTTCTCACCCTGGATTCCCATCGCCTCGGTGATCTTGTGTTTGGCGCTGATGGCTAGCCTCACTATCGAGAATTGGGTGCGATTTTTCGTTTGGCTGATTGTTGGCCTGCTTTTCTATTTCGATTTTGGCGTGCGCAACAGTTCCGCTGGCCGTTCTGCTGACCCCGCCGCGCAACGCAATCTGACGTTGATGGCTGACAAGGCCATGATTGCACTCAGTGGCGCCCTTCTCGTCCTCGCAATCATCGCCGGAGGCGTCGTCGTTGGCGGATTCGTGGTCGCGGGAATCCTCGAAAGAGCCGGTCTGGTCATCCTCGCGGCGGTGGCAATCGTTTTCCTGCTCAGAGGCCGAAAGCATTACCGCGAAGACTCGCTCACGACAAAAACCGCATAGAATTAAGATCCTGCGGAAAATGACTGCCGCACAATCCGAATCCGCCCCGCCCTTCGCGCGCCTACCAAAGGCCGAACTTCACCTTCATCTCGAAGGCTGCCTCACCCCAGCCCTTCTCGTTCAGCTCGCCGCTCGCCACGGCGAAAAACTCGACCTAGAAAAAGTCACTCAGCGCTATGACACGACCACGTTTGCCGAATTTCTCGATTTATTTAAGTGGGCCACGTCGTATCTTCGCGAGCCGCAGGATTACGCTCAGTTGGCCGCACAGGTTGCATCGGATCTGGGTGAACAGCACTGCCTCTACGCCGAAATCACTTTGTCCGTCGGCGTCATGCTTCTGCGAAATCAGGATGTCGAAGCAAACTTCGCCGCCATCCTCGACTCAATTCAAAGGGTTCAGAGGGATCGTTCCGCGGACGCTCCACACGTAAACTGGATTTTCGATGCCGTCCGCCAATTCGGCCCCGAAAAAGCCATGGATGTAGCTCGCCTTGCTGTCCAGATGAAATCGAAGGGTGTCGCCGCCTTCGGCCTCGGTGGCAACGAGGAATCGCTTCCAGCTTCCGATTTCCGCGCCGTCTACGACTACATCGCAAGCGAGGGTCTGCATCGCCTCGCTCACGCTGGCGAAATGGGCGGTCCGCAAGCCATCCGCGACGCCATCGACATTCTCGGCGCCGAACGCATCGGCCACGGCATCTCCGCCATTCACGACGAAAAACTCATGGACGTGCTCATCGAGCGCCAAATCCCCCTCGAAATCTGCCCGCAAAGCAACCTCTGCACCGGCGCGCTCGCAAAACTTCTCGGCGTCAAGCAAGCCCGTCTTGAAGACCATCCTCTTCCCAAATTTGTTGCTCGTGGCGTCCCCGTCACTCTGTCCACCGACGACCCCGCCATGTTCCACACCTCACTCAACGAAACCTACGCTGCGGCCATGTCGAAACTCGGCCTCACGCCTGCGCAACTCGTCTCCATCGCCGAAGCCGGCTTCCACCACGCTTTTTTGCCTCCCGCCCCCCAAAATGCTCTGCTCCATCGCTTCCGCACCGAAGCAAAAACCCTCAATTTGCTATAATGCCCAGCATGAAAGCTCACGTCTGGGTAATGCTGAAGTCCACCGTCCTCGACCCGCAAGGGCAAACGATTCATCACGCTCTTTCTTCTCTCGGCTATTCGAAGATCCAAGGCGTCCGCCAGGGCAAGTTTTTCGTGCTCGAACTGAACGGCCTGTCTCAAGACGACGCCAAGAAACAGGTCGAGAAAATCGCTCGCGAAGTCCTCACCAATCCCGTCATCGAAGAATTTCGCTACGAAATCGTGCAGTAATCAAACACCGAGCCTTTATTTCTGCACCGGGCTCCCGGCAATATAGGCTCGTCGGTGATCCAAATGATAGTCGTGATACCACGGATGGCTTACTTTGACGGATATAGAATGTCTTTTCCCATCAAGCAAAGTTGGCCTGAATCCAATTCCGTATTCTCCTCGGACGAACTGTGTGATCTCAGCGTACGCAGCCGTAAATTCCTTCGCATCTTTGGGAAAGTACGCATGACCGCTGCTGGCCGTCGTAAGGTTGCGCAACCACCCATCCGCACCAACCAGGCCCTCCTTAACGTATGCCCGCTCCTCCCGCCTGTCCTCTGTTAGTTTTTGGTGGCGCGGCAATCTCCTGAGGTCACCGAAAGCAGAAATGGCGAAAAGCGGAATATCTGACACTTCCAACTCGTCCTTGATGAATTGGCGATCTTGCGGCGGAGAAGTGTCAATTCCCGTCGAAATAAGCACGATCGCCTTCTTCCCACGAACACCTTCGAGCCAATACAAGACCGCTGCCAAACTTGAAGAGAGAGCCGCGGCGCTGGATCCTGCCCCTCCATTCATAAGTTCGAACTCCAGCTCTTTCAGAGCGGGCTGAACCGGAGTTGCGTCGGACGTGAAGTCTCGTTCAACATATGCGCGATCCGAGTATGTGACGATGGCTACTCGGTCAAATGAGTAGATAGTGTTTGCAAATTCTGCGGCGTCAACAAACAAATTGTTTCCCAGCTTCCCGAGCAAGTACTCTTGGGCGCCAGATTCAATCAACAGAACGATACGCGACGGTTCATCATTCGAAGCAAAAGATATAACAGGACGTTCGATGCCGTTATCGAACACATGAAAATCGTCGCGCTGCAATCCACTCACGAAGTGTCCGTGAGAATCCATCACCATCACGTTTACATTTACCTGACTCGCACCAATGTGTATGGCGTGTCTGGAAGACGGCAGCTCGTTTGTCTGCTGGGCGGTCGCCCGGCGGGCACCATACAGCAGGAGTGCCACGCAAAAACCAAGTTTGACTGCTCTCCACATTGTGTTTCATCTCGATTCTACCCGCCGTCTCGCGCCGCGAGCGCCGCTTTGAAGCCGTAGTATGCGCAAGTGCCAACCGCATGCCCGGCGCTTCCTTTTGGTCCGGCGTTCTTCTTGATGGGCGTGTCCGTTTATTCTTTGATGCTAGCCAGAACACATCCGCGGGTGGCTGCTTCAACCTGTGCTAACCTATCTACTCTGCCCGAGGGGCCGCGTAACACGCAAATGGCAGCCCGAATCCCGCTGGAGAACAACCTTTCATGTGCGGAATCGTCGGTTACATCGGATCCAAAAAAGTCGTCCCGCTGATTCTTGACGGCCTGAAACGCCTCGAATATCGCGGCTATGACTCCGCCGGCGTCGCCGTCGTCAGCCAAAACGGCAAGCTCGAAATTCGCCGCGCCTCAGGCAAGCTCAGAAATCTCGAAGAAGCTGTCCGCCTCTCACCCCTCGAAGGCATGTACGGCATCGGCCACACGCGCTGGGCCACTCACGGACGCCCGACCGAGGAGAACGCCCATCCTCATCGCGACTGCACCGGCCAAATCGTCGTCGTTCACAACGGCATCATTGAGAACTATCTCGAACTGAAGCAGCAGCTCATCAGCAAGGGCCATAAATTCGTCACTGAGACGGACACCGAAGTCATCGCCCATCTCGTCGAAGCCAACATGAACGGCAAGCTCGAAAACGCCGTGCAAAAAACCGTCAAGCAGCTGAGCGGTGTTTACGCCCTTGCCGTCGTTTCCACGCGCGACCCCCAAAAAATCGTCGCGGCTCGCTGGGGCCCTCCCGCGGTCATCGGCCTCGGAGAAAACGAATTCTTCGTCGCCAGCGACATTCCCGCCGTCCTGCATCACACGCGAAACGTTTTCTTCCTTGCCGACGGCGACATCGCCGTCATCACTCCGAGCGGCGTCCAGCTCATGGACTTTGAAGGCGCCGCCGTCGAGCGTCCCGTGCAGCACATTACCTGGGACCCGATCATGGCCGAAAAGGGCGGATTCAAGCATTTCATGCAGAAGGAAATCTTCGAGCAGCCTCGCGCCGTCCGCGACACTCTCGTCGGCCGCGTCTCTCTCGACACCGGCAAAGTTTTCCTCGACGAAATGGACATCACCGAGCAGGAATTTCGCGATTTTCAAAATATGAAAATCGTCGCCTGCGGCACCAGCTGGCACGCTGGCCTTGCCGGCAAATTTATGATCGAGCGCCTCGCGCAAATGCCCGTCGAAGTCGACTATGGCAGCGAATTCCGCTACCGCGATCCCATCGTCGATCACAGAACACTGGTCGTCGTCATTAGCCAGTCCGGCGAGACCGCCGACACCATTGCCGCGCAACGCGAAGCCCGCCAAAAAGGCGCGAAAACTCTAGCCATCTGTAACGTCGTAGGTTCAATGATCACGCGCGAAGCCTCCGGGACCATCCTTACGCACGCCGGCCCCGAAATCGGAGTCGCCTCCACAAAAGCCTTCAGCGGCCAGCTCACCGCGCTCGCTCTGCTTGCGCTTCATCTCGGAGAGTTGCGCTCCGGCATTTCCCCGGATGATGCAAAGGCTCTTGTCCAGGAAATGGCCCGCATCCCGCACAAAATGGAGTGGGTCCTTCAGCGCGATGACGAATACGAAGCGCTCGCGCGCCAATTCTTCCGCCACTCCGATTTTCTGTATCTCGGCCGCGGCATTCACTACCCTATCGCGCTCGAAGGCGCTCTCAAACTCAAAGAAATTTCCTACATCCACGCGGAAGGCTATCCCGCTGGCGAAATGAAGCACGGCCCCAACGCGCTGATCGACGAAAATCTTCCCGTCGTCATTATCGCCACGCGCGATGAAAACGACCCCGCGTCCATGACGCGCTACGAGAAAACCGTATCCAACATTAAAGAAGTCAAGGCGCGCGACGGCATCGTCATTGCTATTGTGACTGAAGGAGACCGCCTCGCTCGCGAAGCCTCCGATCACGTCATCGAAATTCCCGCTGCACCGGAGATACTGACGCCCATTCTCGAAATTCTCCCATTGCAGCTTCTCGCCTATCACATCGCCGTCCGTCGCGGATGCGATGTCGACCAGCCGCGGAACCTGGCGAAGTCCGTAACCGTCGAGTAGCCATTTTCGATTTTCGCCGCATTGCCGTAGAATAATTTCATGCCTCTGCCGCCCTCTTTTCGTCACATCCTTGTAGGAACTCAGCGCTCACTCATTTTGGGCGCCGCGCTCGCGGTTTTGTTCTCGGCCACCGCATCCGCACAAACCGCTCCGGCGGGTCCCCAGACAAAGCTCGCCTCGGTTACGCAATCTGGCTCGCATGCGTACTCTTCCGCTCAGGTCGCTGCTCTTGGAGGTTTGCAAACCGGCGCCACCGTGGATCGCGACGCAATTCAAGCTGCCGCAAATCGCCTAGCGCGTTCGGGATTGTTTTCCACTGTGCAGTTTCGCTTCTCCACCGGCGCGAGCGGCCTAAATGTCACCTTCGAGGTGCAGGACGCGGAAACATTTCCCATCACCCTCGACAATCTTCCCTGGATCACCGGCGAAGAATTGACTGGTATTCTTACCCAGGCGGGCATCGCCGGCCGGACAAGCGCGCCTGCTTCCGGCTCAGTTGACGACGCCATCGCGCAATTCCTGCAAAAAACCCTGCAAACAAAAAGTGTCAATGCAACCGTGACCTACGCTGTAATGCCCGTTCCCGGCACGAATGATCGCGTCTTGAGTTTCAAAGCCGCCGGCGCCGATGTCCACGTCGCCTCATTGCAATTCAGCGATCCTCTCGCCGCAAACGATCCTGCCGTCAAAGCTCAGCTCGCCACGATTGTCGGCAAGCCGTTTTCCCTGATGGCGCTCGAACGATTTGATTTCGAACAAGTGCGCCCCGTTTATCTTTCGCACGCGTACCTGCACGTGAAGTTCTCCTCTCCAACCATTCGTTTTGCCGACTCAAACTCCATAAACATTACCATCCCCATTGACCCTGGCCCTGCCTTCGTTTGGGGCGGCGTCGCCTGGAACGGCAACCACGCTTACACTACCAGCGACCTCACCGCTCTTGTCAACGCAACGGGACTCACCAAGGACCAGCCCGCCGATGGCACGAAAATCACCGCGATGTGGCAAAGTATTCGCGCCGCATACGGCCATCGTGGCTACATCGACGCCACGGTCGAGCCCAAGGAAACTTTCGACGAAGCCGCCCATCGCGCCTCCTATCAGGTGGATATCTCCGAAGGCGATCAGTACCATATGGGCAATCTTGTCCTCACTGGATTGGCCGTCGAGGCTGAACGCAGTCTCCGCGCCGCTTGGCACATCCCGCAGGGCCAGGTCTTCGATCAAACTTTTTGTGATTATTTTCTCTCGCGAGGAATCGCCGAAGCTCTCAAAGGATTGCCTGCCGCGCAAGACACCGTCGGGCACTATCTCGAAAAAAATGCGCAGCAAAAGACCGTCGATGTCATGATCGATTTTCAATAGATGTTTCCGCGCTATACTGACTCCGTGACTACGCCCTTACAAAAAAGTGAATTGCCTCAACAAGACGCCCACGCAGAAGTCTCACTCCTTTTGCGCAAGCAGGAAGAACTGCTCGCGGCCCTTCGCCCCCTCGATTCTCTGCTCGTCGCATTTTCCGGCGGAGCCGACTCCGCATATCTTGCATGGGCCGCGCACCAGGCTCTTGGTGGTCGCGCTCTCGCCATCACTGCGCTGTCTCCCAGTTTTTCCGAACACGACCGCCGCGAATCTCACAATTTCGCCGCCGCTGCCGGCATTCGCCACGAATGCATCGAAACCGATGAATTTTCAAATCCTCTTTACGTCGCCAATAACGCCGACCGCTGCTACCACTGCAAGCATGAACTCTTCGAAAAGATGGAATCCCTCGCGCGCACGCGCAGATTCGCCGCCATCGCTTACGGCATCAACGCCGACGACACCCATGAATTCCGTCCCGGCCATCGCGCCGCCGCCGAACACAAAGTCCTTGCGCCTCTTCTCGATGCCGGCCTTTGTAAACAAGAGATCCGCGACCTCTCACGCCTCGCGGGCCTGACTACGTGGGATCGCCCCGCCGCAGCCTGCCTCTCTTCCCGCGTCGCCTGCGGAACCGCCGTCACCCCCGAACTTCTTGCGCGCATCGAGCGCGGCGAATCCGTTCTCCGCGAACTCGCCTTCCGCCAATTTCGCCTGCGCGTGCACGGAGAACTCGCCCGCATAGAAATCGCTTCTGACGAATTACCGCGCGCGCTAGACACTGAAATGTTTCAGAGAATTTCGGCTTCCCTGAAGGAACTCGGCTTCACTTACGTCACGTTGGATCTGGAAGGCTACCGCACCGGCTCGCTCAACGCCCTCATCAAAAAACGCTCCGCCTGACGTCGAGGCCAAAATCAGCTCTTTTCTTCAGACGCACCGCTGCCTCTCGCCCTAAACGCCTCCATCGTCCACACGTCCTTCGCCTCATCATGCCGCAAAACATAAACATTCCCGTCATTCGCTGTCACCCGAAAATACGTCGCCTCCGGCGAGTACCACTTGTCATCCACTCTCTTCACCGCATAAGCGTTCTCGCCTGCCGAAAATCTCACCGGCCGCTCGTCCGCTCGCTGCCCCGAATAACATTCCACTCGAATCTCGCTCACAGATTTATCCGTTCCGCGTTGTACGCCTCTCCCAGCAAAACAACAATCGTCGTCAGATACATCCACACCAGCAACCCGATCGCCGCCGCCACGCCGCCGTACACCACGTCGTACGGCATGTACCGCACGTACGTGCCAAAAATGAAGTCCACCGCCCACCACAACGCCGTCGCTAGCACGGCTCCGGGCAGCACCTCTCGCCAACTCTGGTGCCGCGGCCGCCCAATCCGGTAAACCGCCATCAGCACTCCCACTCCCAACAGAAAAACAAACACCAAATATCCCGCCGTGAATCCAAACCGAAGCCCCATCGGCGATTGTCCCGTTTCGCTCACCCACTTCCGCGTCTCCGCACCCAGAATCGTCAGGATCACCACCGTCAGCCAGGGAAATATCGTCAAACAGAGCAGCACCACGGACCGCCACTGCCGGCTGCCAAACTTCGGAATCGTCGTATCGCCGCAAACCTGATGAAATCCCTGCATCAACGCGTTCATCAATCGCATTCCAACCAGCACCGTCCCCAGCAACCCGACTCCAATCCATTCGAGAGCGCTCGCTTCATGCCGTCCCAGATAAGCTCCCACCAGTCGCGCGCTTTCCGGCGGAAGAATGATTTGCAGCCGGAACCACATCTGCAAAACCGCCGCCGATCCCCATTTCGTGCCGCGCAGAATCCCCAGTCCCAGCAGCAGAATCGGGAAAAACGCCAGGAACATGTTGAACGCCACCGCCTCCGTTATCGTCTGCGCGCCCGGATAGACTCGATAGCCCGCTCTCCACACGTTCCTCAGCGCCCTTGCGATTCTTCCTCTTCGCATGCTCCCTCTTTGACTGTTGAAATCTCTTCGAAGTGACTCAATGCGCTCCCACTTCGCACCTTGGGTCAGTTCGAATTTCGTGATTTTCTTCGCTCTTTTGCTGTCATCCCGCCTGCCCACCGCCACGCCCCGCGATTTTTTTGGTCATCCTCGCAAAGTATGCTAGGCTGCATAAATCAGTTCGGTGTGCCAGTCGTCAAGGACATTCGGGTGGCCAGCCCGGCAAATCGATCGGCCAGTTGTAAGGGCCAAAATCAGCTCCCTCAACAGAAAATAACCCGCTCCCACGGAGTTTCTAATCGCCAGACCCCTCCAGAATTAGAAATCGACCTAAGTCACACAAAACAAAGGATCGGACCCATTTCTAATCGCCAGTCAAAACGCATTTTTGCAATTACCGAGCATCCGCCTTTGACTCCCAAATTCACCTTTCGGAGCTCTCCATGACCAGCCCTGCCAATACCCTTTCCCAAGCCGGCCGCGCCGACGAAATCGTCCGCAAGCACAAAGAATTCCTCTGGCCCTCCGTCACCAACTATTACCGGCGGCCTCTCGTCGCCGACCACGCCTCCATGCAATACCTCTGGGACATTGAAGGCCGCAAGTACCTCGATTTTTTCGGCGGCATCGTCACCATCGGAGTCGGCCACTGCAATCCCAAAGTCACTTCGAAAGTCATCGCGCAGACGGAAAAGCTTCAGCACACGTCAACGCTGTTTCCCAACGAGGCCATCGTCAATCTCGCCGAGAAACTCGCGCAAATCACTCCCGGCAAATTGCAAAAATCTTTTTTCACGAATTCCGGCACCGAAGCCAACGAAGCCGCCATTCTTCTCGCGCGCATGGTCGGCGACAGCTTTGATGTCGTTGCGTTGCGCCACGCCTACTCCGGCGGTTCCACTCTCGCCAAGGGCGTCACCGCGCAAGCCGCGTGGCGCAAAGCAGGAGTCATCAGCGTTGGCTTCGCTCATGCCGTCAACGCCTACTGCTACCGCTGCCCTCTTCACCTCACCTATCCCGATTGCGGAGTCGCCTGCGCCAATGACGTAGAAAATGTAATTCAAACCGCCACCAGCGGACGCATCGCCGCCTTCATCGCCGAACCTATCCAGGGAGTCGGCGGTTTCATCACTCCTCCTCCCGAATACTTCAAAATCGTTTACCGCATCGTGAAAAATTACGGCGGCCTGTTCATTTCCGACGAAGTGCAAACCGGTTTTGGCCGCACCGGCAAAAAATGGTTCGGCATCGAACAGTGGGAAGTCACGCCGGACATCATCACCTGCGCGAAAAGCATGGGCAATGGCGTCCCCATCGGCGCCACTATCACCACCGCTGAACTCGCCGACAAATTCCAGGGCTTGAATATTTCCACCTTCGGCGGCAATCCGGTCACTTCTGTCGCGGCTCGCGCGGTAATCGAAGTCATCGAAGAAGAAAATCTCCGCGAAAACACTTTCGTCGTCGGCGGCTATTTCCGCCAGCGCCTCGACGAGCTGAAAGAAAAACACGCGCTCATCGGCGACGTTCGTGGCATGGGCATGATGCAGGGCCTCGAACTCGTCAAAGATCGCACCACCAAAGAGCCCGCGCCCGAAGCCACCGGCCAGCTTCTCGAACGCGCCCGCGACAACGGCCTGCTCATCGGCAAAGGCGGCCTCTACGGCAACGTCATTCGCATGGCCCCGCCCATGAACATCTCCAAATCCGACGTCGACGAAGCCATCCGCCTCCTCGACAAATCCTTGAGCGAGGCTCGTACGTAGCGACTATGCCCGCAGCCACTCAATTCCCAACACTGGCACGCTTCAGCCTGTTCTGTCGCTGGATTTTGGGACTAGTCAGTATCGCCGCTGGGAGCTGGCTCATCTGGCAAGGCGGACACAGTAACCGAGCGTCCACGATGATTTTCTTCGTTTGGGCGGGATTGTGTCTGATTCTATTTGGCCTGGGTTATGCATTGAGATCGCGGCTTGAGATGCTTGCAAATTATGCGGCGGTTCCATTAGCGATTATTGTGTTGTGCCGCGGATCAGAAAGATACTGGCAATATCGGTCGACGATTTACGCGACGAATTATCGAAACGAAGTCATCGTCGGCCTCGCATACCTCGTGTTTTTTGGGATTTATCGTTACAGCATGAAAAGGAGAAATGCCGGAGACTAGAAATGGCCACAGCGGTAAGAATGACGAGCATCCGCCTCCTCGACAAATCCCCGCGCGAGGTTCGTCTGTAGTCATGCCCGCGACGACCCAATTCCCGAAACTCGAAAGATTTTCGCTGTGGTGTCGATGGGCCATAGCTCTAATTACTGCTATCGGCGGTGTGGCCTTTGCGATTTCGATCGGCAATTTGGCGGTGCATCACGAGTCTTGGATTGGGATCATTTGGTCAGCGATGTTCGCTTTTTGCTGTATTTTTGCTGGCCTTTGGTCCATCGGCAAGCGCATATTGAGGCGCACAGTACTATGTTTGTCTGTCTTTCTCTGGGCGATATGGATTGTGGCTCTGTCTCCTCGAAAGTGGATTCAGGATGTCCACGTGAACCATTGGGGCCTGTATCTCGCTGCATTCCTGATCGTGATTTCAGTTCTCCTTTTCTTTGGCTATGACATTTCGCGGTGGACTGACCCACGAAATCGGGCGAAAGAATGATGGCCACAGCGGTAACAACAACGGCGGCGTGCCCGAATTTCATCGGCGGAAAATGGGTCGAGTCTTCCGCGACTCAATTTCTTGAGCGCCGCAATCCCGCGAACACAGACGAAATCGTCGCGCGCATTCCGCTCTCGACCCGCGAAGAAATGCGGGAAGCCATCGCCACCGCCAAGTCCGCATTTCCTGCGTGGCGCGAAACGCCCGCTCCTGAGCGCGGCAAAATTCTCTTCCGCGCTGTGCGCATCATGGAAAACGAAAAAGAAGCGCTGGCGCGATTGCTCACTCGCGAGGAAGGCAAAGCTCTCACCGACTCCCTCGGAGAAGTCCAGCGCGGCATCAACATTCTCGAATTCATGGCCGGCGAAGCGCGCCGCCTGAACGGCGAAAACTATCCCAGCGAGCTGCGCAAGAATTTTTCGTACACCCTCAAAGTTCCGCTCGGCGTTGTCGGCGCCATCACTCCGTGGAATTTTCCGTTTTGCATTCCCGTATGGAAAATCGCGCCTGCGCTCGTCGCCGGAAACACCTGCGTCCTCAAGCCCGCGGAACTAACTCCACTCTGCGCAATTCGCATCGTGGAAATCTTCGCCGAAGCGGGCCTTCCTCCCGGCGTGCTGAACATGGTCCTAGGCTCAGGCGAAGAAGTCGGCGACGAACTCGTCCAGCATCCCGACGTGCGTGCCATCTCTTTCACTGGCTCGACCGAAATCGGCTGCCAGATTTACGCCTCCGGCGCGCGCCGCCTGCAAAAAGTGCAGTGCGAAATGGGCGGGAAAAATCCCGTCGTCATTCTCGCCGACGCGGACCTCGCGCTCGCTGTCCAGTCCGTGCTCTTCGGCGCGTTCGCTTCCACAGGCCAGCGCTGCACTGCCACCAGCCGCGTCGTCATTGAAGAAAAAATCGCCGATCAATTCATGTCAATGCTTGTGGAGCGTGCGAAGAGCTTCAAAGTCGGCGACGGTCTCGAATCAGGCACCCAAATGGGTCCCTCCGTCGACGAAAACCAGATGAACTCCGTCCTCAAATACATCGAGATTGGCAAACGCGAAGGCAAACTCATCTGCGGCGGCTATCGCCTCACCGGAGGCGCATACGACAAGGGCTATTTTGTCGCGCCTACAATTTTCGACCAAGTCGCCGCGGACAGCCGCATCGCCCAAGAGGAAATCTTCGGCCCTGTGCTCTGCATCATTCGCGTGAACAATTTCGATGAGGCCCTTGCCGCTGCGAATGCCTCCCGCTACGGCCTCGCCAGCTCGATTTACACCAACGACGCCTCGCGCATCTTCGAATTCATTGATCGTATCGAAACCGGGATCACGCACGTCAATTCGCCGACCGTCGGCGGTGAAGCGCATGTGCCCTTCGGCGGCATCAAAGATACTGGTATTGGCCCGCGCGAAGTCGGCCACACCACATTGGATTTTTACACGGAGCTAAAGACCGTCTATATCGACTATACTGGACGCAAGCGCGAATCGAGCAACTACTAATGTCAAACGCGAAAAAACTTGTACCGCTCGCACTCTCCGCAATTTTTATTCTGGCGTCTCTCGCAATCGCTCCGCCCGCCCGCGCCGCAGGCAAAGACATCATCTGGAAGCCCATCGAGCGCGCCATTCTCGAAGTCACCGGCCGGAAACCGCCGAAAAATTGGAGCGTCTTGCAGGACGAGAAGAAGAAAACTCGCGTACTCGTGCAACTCGACAGTCAGTATTTGGTTCTGGACGCGAAGAGCAAGCAGGTTTACGAAATGCCAGCTTCGCAGCTCCAGCCTCACGGCAAGAATTTCCAAAGCGCAGATCCTTCGGCGAGCGAACACGCTCTGCCCAGCACTGACTGGGACATGCGCGATCTCGGCCCCGCCGAGCGCATCGAAGTGCGCCTGCTCACCGACAACGTGACGCTCAACGTCGAGCTTCCCCACCCGCTCGACCTCCGCACTCCGCTCCACTAACGCGATCGCATGGGAGCCGAATCCTTGTTTCGAACATCAAATGAGCCTGAGATTCTTTCAACGAGGTAAGCAATGTACAAAGCAAAAGCCTACTCTGCCGCCAGCGCCAAATCGCCGATGGCATCTTCGTCCATCCCGCGCCGTGATCCCAGTGAGCAGGACGTACAGATCGAGATCCTCTTCTGCGGCATCTGCCACTCCGACCTGCACTCCGTCCGCGACGAGTGGAACGAGTTCACCCCTACCGTGTACCCCATTGTCCCCGGACATGAAATCGTTGGCCGCGTCACCAAGGCCGGCTCCGCTGTGAAGCAATTCAAGCCCGGCGATCTCGCCGCAGTCGGCTGCATGGTCGATTCCGACGGCACGTGTCCTGAATGCCGCGCAGGCCGTGAGAATTTTTGTCCGAACATGGCGCTCACATTCAATTCACCGGACACGCACCTGGGCGGCGTCACTTACGGCGGCTATTCCGAAAGTATCGTCGTCGATCACAAATTCGTTTTGCACGTCCCGTCGAATTTGAACCCTGCGGGAGCCGCGCCTTTGCTTTGCGCTGGAATCACAACGTATTCCCCGATGCGTCACTGGGGCGTCGCGAAAGGCAAGAAAGTCGGCGTGGTGGGCCTCGGAGGACTCGGTCATATGGGCGTGAAAATCGCTCACGCGCTGGGCGCGCATGTCGTCGTCTTCACTACGTCGCCGAACAAAAAAGAAGACGCGCAACGCCTCGGCGCGGACGAAATCGTCGTCTCGAAAAATGCGGACGAAATGCTCAAGCACGCCGAGAGTTTTGATTTCATTCTCGACACGGTTTCCGCCGATCACGATATCAATGCGTATCTCAATCTTCTTCGCCGCGACGGCAACCTCACCATTGTCGGCGCTCCGCCGAAGCCTCTCGGCGTTTCCGCTTTCGCCTTGATCATGCGGCGGCGCAGTTTTTCCGGATCTAACATCGGCGGCATTCGCGAAACGCAGGAGATGCTCGATTTCTGCGGCAAACACAACATCACCGCTGACGTCGAAATCATTCCGATTCAAAAAGTAAATGAGGCGTATGAGCGTCTGCTCAAGTCCGATGTGAAGTATCGCTTCTCCATCGACATGGCTTCGCTCAAATCTGAATAAATACAAAAGGGGAAACAGCGCGTCAGCTCGCAGCGTTTTGTGAAACGGGCCCCGGTGAATCCGCGCTCGCCTGGGCCGGCCCTTTCAGTTCCGCGAGCACAATTCCAATGAAAACCAGAATCGCGCCCGCCAGCACTCGCGCACTCAAATGCTCGTGCATCACGATGAGTGAAGTCAGCGCCGCGAACACCGGCTCCAGGCTGAACAGAATCGCGGTGTGCGCCGGGGACGTGTACTGCTGCGCCCACACCTGCAGCGAGAAGCATAGCGCCGTCGCTCCCACGGCTGTGATGAGAATCGCGCCGACCAGGCTCGGCGACCATCGCACAAACGGCGGCTCCCAGCGCGTCACGGCCAACACTGGCAAACACAGAGCGGTGAGCACCGCCGTCGTCGCCACTTGCAAAAAGCTCAACGCCGCAACCGAATGCTTCGGGCTGTATCGCGCAACCAGAATAATATGAAACGCAAACATCACCGCGCAGCCGAGAGCGAGCACGTCGCCCGCGTTCAACGCAGAAAAACCCGAGCGCGGCACGGTTAAAAAATACAAACCGAAAAGTGCGGCCACCGCGCCTCCCCACGCCCACCGGCTGATTCTCCGCCGCCAGAAGATCGCCAACAGCACCGGTACCATCACCACACCGCCTCCGGTGATAAATGCAGCCTTCGACGGCGTCGTGTACTCCAGCCCGAGCGTTTGAAATGCGTACCCGCTGAACATGAAAAACCCGATCGACGCGCCTGCGCCCAGCGTCGCCCAATCCAATTTGCGCAGCGCGCGCGCATACACGATGCCCATCACAATTGCTGCAAGAGTGAAGCGAATCGCGTTGAAGGAAAATACCGAGGCGAATGCGAGCGCGTCTTTGACCACAACAAACGTCGCGCCCCAAATCAGCGCACACAGCGCCAGCGCCAAGTCAGCTTGCAGGCGGCGGTTCATATTCATGTGTTGGCGCCGAGCTCAGTGTCGCGCGTAAACCACGCGGCCGCCGGTGATGGTCATATCTACAGAAGTGTGCAAAAGCTGTGCGGGCGGAATGCGTGTGATGTCTGTCGGATAAACGACAATGTCCGCGAGCATGCCCGGCTTGAGCTGACCTTTTCGCGCCTCTTCAAATTCAGCGTATGCCGACCCAGCCGTGTAATCGTAAATGCAAACGTCCATCGACAATTTCTCTTGTGGCTCCCAACCCCCAGCAGGGCCGCCTTCGGGCAGTTCACGCGTAACGCACTCGTAGATCCCGCGTAGAGGATCAATCGGCTCAACCGGATAGTCCGTGCCGAACGCAAGGCGCACGCCGTCCTTGCGCATTTTGTTCCACGCGTACGCGCCCTTCGCGCGCTCCGGGCCGATGCGCTCCATCGCCCATCGCTGATCGTCCAGCAAGTGCGACGGCTGCATCGAAGCAATCACGTGCAGCTTTGCAAATCGCTCGAAATCCTGCGGCGCAATAATCTGTGCATGTTCTACCCGATCGCGTCTGTCGCGCGGCCCGTTCGCCGCTTCGACTGCCGCAAACGCGTCGAGCGCCATGCGATTGGCGCGGTCGCCTATGGCGTGAAAATTCAACTGGAATCCCGTTTTGTCTCTCTCAATCGACATTCGATTCAGCTCAGCCGCTTGCATGCGCGGAATTCCCGACGTTGATGGATCATCCGAATACGGCGCAAGCATCGCCGCAGTGCGCGAACCGAGAGAACCATCCATGAACGCCTTCAGCGTACCAGTTTTCAGCCACGGATCCGTCGTGCCGCCTTCACGGCGCTCTTCTTCCAGTTTCGCAAGCGGCTCGGTGAACGTTAGCCACTCGGTAATTCGCAGCGGCAGCTTGTGTTCATTTTTCAATTCGCGATAGATCAGAAAATCGCCCCACGTCGAATAATCCTGAATCGACGTGACGCCGTGCGACACCGCATCCTCGAGCGCCAACTCAATCGCGCGTTTGCGCACTTCGTGACTGGGCTGTGGCACACGCCGGTAGACGAGGCTCATCGCGCCGGACTCTTCCAGCATTCCGTTCGGCTCGCCGGTTTTTTCGTCGCGAACGATATGGCTTCCTGGCACGTCCTTCGTATCCTTCGTGACGCTTGCGATTTTCAAAGCCAGCGAATTCGCCACAGCGACGTGTCCATCCACGCGCTCGAAAATCATCGGATGAGCTTTCGACACGGCGTCGAGATCGTATCGCGTGGGAAAGCGCTTCTCCGGCCAGAGCGTGTGATCCCAGCCGCTTCCCGTGATCCATTCGCCGGGCTTGTAATTTTTGAGCGCGCTGCGAATCCGCTGCTGAAATTCCGCGAGGGACTTCGTGCCTTCTAAATTTACGGTGAGCTTGGCCATGCCGCCGCTTGCCAAATGCGTGTGCGCATCGTTGAATCCAGGCATGGCGAACTGGCCATACAGATCGATCAAATGCGTGCGCGGCCCAACCCAGGCGTGAATTTCTTCGCTCGATCCCACCGCAACGATTTTTTCGCCGCGAATCGCAATGGCCTGTGCGCGAGGGCGCAAGGAATCCACCGTATAAACATCGCCGTTGGTCAAAACAAGATCAGCAGGTGTGCGCATTTGCTCGGCAATTGTGGAAAATGTGTTGCGGGCAGCAAGGCGATTCACGGAAGCGGCACCGAGCAAGATGCCGCCCGCAAGCGCAGCGGTCACGCAAGCAGCGACGACAAGAACTTTTTTCAGGATTGAACTCCCGCGACAGCGAGAATTGTGAGCAGCGCGCGCTTCAAACCCAATTCCCTTCCCGCGGGATCATACCATTCGTTCAGAGAATGCGCGCCGCCGCCGGTGCCACCGCCGCCAATGGCAATTGCAGGAATGCCTTGCGAAAGCGGCAGATTTGCGTCTGTAGAGGAGCGCTCGATGCGCGAACGATTGCCGAGATAGCGGTCTGCATTTTCGATTGCCGCGAGCAATGGCGAATCTTCCGGAAGTTTTCCGGCGGGGCGCACGCCGATCACATTGATCTTCAGCTTCAGCGGGCTGCTCGTCGACGCCGTGGCCATCTCCTCACTGACTGCGCTCGCAAACACTTTGCGAAGCTCGCTTTCCATCCGCGACAACTCCGTTTCAGCTTCCGAACGCAAATCCACTTTCACGTCCGCTTCGATGGGAATCGAATTTACGGAAGTTCCGCCGGAGATCATGCCGAAATTAAACGTCGTTCGCGGATCATCGGGCACGGACGTGCGCGAAAACTCCACGATGCCGCGCGCCAGCGCCGTGATCGGATTCGGCGCGCCAAAATCGGACCAGCTGTGCCCTCCCGGCCCTTCCACGCTCACTTCCAGGCGCCGCGAACCAAGCGCGATGGTCGTCACAAAATCCGTGCCTGCGCCGTCAATCGCAATCACCGCGCGAATCCGCCCCTTATACGTATTCATCAATTCGCGAATGCCGCGCAGGTTGCCTTCGCCCTCTTCGCCGACGTCCGCGCAAAGAACCACGGTCGCCTGCGTTTTTACGTTCGCCTGATTCATTGCGCGCGCGAGGCCAACAATCGTCGCCAGTCCGCTGCCGTCGTCGGAAATTCCCGGCGCTTCCAGATGCCCCTGGACGTATTTCACGTTCACCGGCGTGCCTGCAGGAAAAACCGTGTCGAGATGCGCCACAACGAGCACCACATCTTTTTCGGACGCGCCTTCGCGTTCACCGATCACATTGCCGACGGAATCCGTGCGCACTTCGAGGCCATTCGACGCGAGCAGCTTGGCCACGTACGCGCCGCGCTTTTTCTCTGCAAACTCAGGAGCGGGAATTTCCGTGATGGAAATCTGCTGATCCGTAATCCAATCCGTATTTTTGTCGAGCCATGCGAGCGCCTTAGCGACTCTCTTATCTTGCGCGATGGCGTCGATTGGATTTGCGGCGCGAGCGGTGAGCGTGCTCATCAACATCAGGATACCGAACCACAAAAAAACTTTCACGGATTTTATCGGCGCGCGTTCTCGCAAAAGTTGCTGCGGTGGGAGGGTTAATTGAACATATTGGGGAGGCGTCAACGCGTTCAAATGCACATTAGCGCTTCGCAGCTGCGCTCGGCGTCGCTTCGCCGCAAAGTTTCAGAATTTCGTCGTCGCTCATCACGCGCTCGGCCTTTTTGGCAGCGTCGAAAATCCTTGTGACCAGCTCTTCCGTCGCGGGAATGTTATGCCGTTCGAGCCAGTACATCACATTCGAGCGCCCGCTCAGCGGCCCAATCTCTATGATCTGTTCGAGACCAAACAGATTCGACGGCACGCCGCTATAGACGGCATTCGCGAGAAACGTATCGCCTTTGCGGTACGCCTTGATAATCGCCGCGGCATGCACGCCCGTTGCCGTGCGAAACGCATCGCGGCCTACGACAGGATAGTTCGGCGGAATCGTCGTGTGCGTCGCGCGCGCCACAACCTCTGAATACTCCTTCAGCTTCGACAAATCGCGATCAATCAATCCCATCAGCCGCAAATTAACGAGCATCAATTCCATCGGCGTATTGCCGACGCGCTCGCCCAGCGAATTTGCCGCGCCATGCACCTGATCCGCGCCCGCCGCAAACGCCGCCAGGGAATTCGCGATGGAAAGCCCTCGGTCGTTGTGCCCGTGCCAGTCCACGCGAATCTTTTCTCCTGAAGGCTTCACGATTTCTTCAATCGCAAAGCACACGAGGTTGTACGCGCCGCGCGGCTCGGCGTGACCGACCGTATCGCAGAGTACAATCGCGCGCGCGCCACAACGAATCGCCGTCGAATAAAGACTCTTCACCGTTTCCGGATCCGCACGCGTCGTATCTTCCGTCACGTACATCACCGGCAAACCTTCCGACACCGCAAATCGCACCGCCTCTTCCGTTGTGCGCTGCAGATGGTCAACGGTCCAATCTTCAACCAGCCGGCGAATCGGGCTCGACCCAAGAAAAGTCGCTGCTTCAATCGCGATGCCCGTTTTCTGCGAAATTTCCGCGATCGGTTGAATGTCATTTCTGTGCGTTCGCGCCGCGCAATTCGGGCGGATTTTCATGCGGCATTGCACAATTTCCCGCGCCAGCGCCTCGGTGTCCGCGTACGCGCGCGACCCCGCGCCGGGCAGACCGATATTCACGGTGTCGATGCCGAGATCTTCCATCAAATGCAAAATCTGCATTTTTTCTTCGATGCTCGGATCGTATACCGAGGGATTTTGCAAGCCGTCGCGCAGGGTTTCATCGTCGAGCATCAACTTGCGGCCAGGCGCGATTTCGCGGCCGTTTGCGCTGTTCCAATCGTAAATCAGCTCGTCACGGTTCATACTGCTGACTCGTTTGTACGAATCCATCCTCCGCCGAGAACCAGGTCGCCAGAATAAAACACCGCGCCCTGCCCGGGCGTAATCGCGCGCTGCGGCTCATCAAAATGAATGCGCGCCGTCGTTTCATCGATCGCTTCGACCATCGCTACAGCAGCACTATGCTTGTGCCGCACTTTTACTGCCGCGCGAACTTGCGTGCTCGGGCGCGCAATCGAAATCCAATTCACGTCGCGCACTTCGCACGCCGATGTGAGCAGTTCAGCGTTGTCGCCCACAATGACGCGATTCGCCGCGCGGTCCAGCGCGACCACGTACACCGGCCGTCCCGTCGCAAAACCAAGCCCGCGCCTCTGCCCGACCGTGTAGCGATGCAAACCTTCGTGACGCCCAATCACCGTGCCGTCCGTGGTGACAATTTCGCCCGATTCCGCCGGCAGTTCCTCGCCCTGCTCGCGCAAATAGCTTCCGATGAATCGCACGTAATTCCCCGTGGGCACGAAGCAAATTTCCTGGCTCTCCGGCTTCTCCGCAACCGGCAGTTGCGTGCGACGCGCAATCTCACGCACTTCGGCCTTCGTCAACTCGCCCAGCGGAAATCGTGAACGCGAAAGCTGCTCCTGCGTCAACCCAAAAAGAAAATACGACTGATCCTTCGTTTCGTCCGCCGCGCGCAACAATTCATATCGGCCCGAATCTGCGTTCCAGCGCACGCGCGCATAATGTCCTGTCGCGACGCGCCCTGCGCCAATCTGCCGCGCCGTCGTCAGCAACTGCTCGAACTTCACGTGATTGTTGCAAAGCGTGCACGGAATCGGCGTGCGCCCGCGGAGATAATCAGCGACGAACGGGCGAATCACGCGCTCCTCGAAAACCTGCTCGAAATTCACAACGTAAAAAGGAAAACCCAGATGCTGTGCCACGCGACGCGCGTCGTAAACGTCGTCGAGCGAACAGCAGCGATGCGGCGCAGGCCCGTCCGCCGCGGCCATCTCCGGCAAACGCCGCTGATTCCACAGCTGCATCGTCAGCCCGACGATTGGCTCGCCGGATTCATGCAGCAGCGCGGCGACCGTCGAGCTATCCACACCGCCGCTCATGGCCACAGCGGTCAATTCGTTTTGTGCTGACGCAGACATGGATTTCGTTCACTTAGAATAGCAAGGAAGGCGAAACTTCGCAGCAATCACCGCGCAGGAATCGCGCTCTGCCGCAAGGGCGAAATCGAGCGCAGCCGCTCGACGACCTGTGGAATCACTTCGAGCGCGTAATCGATGTCCTCGCGCGTGGTCATGCGTCCGAGGCTGAAGCGCAGCGTCGACTTCGCTTCCTCGTTTGGCAGTCCGATCGCGCGCAACACGTGCGAAGGCAACGTCGCACCCGACGAACACGCCGCGCCCGCCGAACACTGCACTCCCTGCAAATCCATCGCGATCACCAGCGATTCGCCTTCCGCATGCGCGAAGGTCATGTTCGTCGTGTTGGCTGTGCGCCGCGCGCGGTCGCCGTTTACTCGCGTATCGGCAACGCTGCTCAGGATTCCATTTTCCAGCCGGTCGCGCAGGCCGCCAATCCGCGCCGCATCGTCCGCAACGCGCGCGTGCGCCAATTCAGCCGCTTTGCCCAAGCCAACAATCCCCGCGACGTTTTCCGTGCCCGGCCGCCGGTCGCGTTCGTGCGTACCGCCAAACAGAATCGGCTCGAGCGGCGTATTCTCCCGCACGTACAGCGCGCCGACTCCCTTCGGCCCGTAGAATTTGTGCGCCGAAAGCGCCAGCAAATCCACCTTCAATTCATTCACGTCGACCGGAATTTTCCCGATGGCTTGCACCGCGTCGCAGTGAAAGTACACATCCGCTTGCGCTGCGATTCGCCCAATCTCGGCAATCGGCTGAATCGTGCCCAGTTCGTTGTTCGCGTGCATCACCGCGATCAAAATCGTCTCCGGATGCAGCGCGCGCCGTACGTCCTCCGGATCAATCACGCCCGCACTCGAAATCGGCAGCCAGCTGACTTCGACGCCCTGCTTTTCGAGCGCTTCCACTGAATTCAGCACCGCGTGATGCTCGATGGGCGAGCAAATCACGTGCTTCCGTTCGCGCGGCGACGCGCCAACGACACCGAAAATCGCCAGATTGTCAGCTTCGGTGCCGCCGCTGGTAAAAACAATCTCCGCGGGCTTCGCGCCAATTAGCGCCGCCACCGAAGCCCGCGCCAACTCCACCGCAGCGCGCGCGTCCTGTCCCGATGAATGAATCGAGCTCGCGTTTCCGTACGTTTGCGTGAAAAACGGCATCATCGCGGAGAGCACTTCCGCGTCAACCGGCGTAGTCGCGTTATTGTCGAGATAAACCCGTCGCATAGATATTCGAATCTCTGATGTCGTTCAGGATAGCGTTCACACCGCGGCGGGTCAAGGAAGCGTCTGTAATGTTGCTGTAACGAATTCGTCGCCGTCATTCGTTGCGCACGAAAGAGGTGGAGTGTACCCTCTTCCGCGTATGGCTCGCGTGGCTTGTCCAAAAATAACCAGGGCCTCTCTTTTCGCGCTCTCGGCGCTCGCTCTCTTTTTGTTTGCGGTTCCCCGGACTTGGGCGCAAGGTCCACCGTATCAGACGGACGATCCCGTCCCGGTCGACTACGGCCACTATGAATTCTACATTTTTGGCAGCGCCGACGGTACGCCGGCTGAGATGGACACGACGGGTCCAGCCTTCGAGTTCAACTGGGGAGCCCTTCCCAGAATCCAGCTCCATGCCATTCTGCCGCTCGGGGCTATCTTCCCTTCGAATAACGCAGCCTATCTTCCCGCCGGCACTGGCCCAAATGCTTTTGGCCTTACGGACATGGAGACCGGCATCAAGATGGCTTGGATCAAGGAATCAAAGTATGTCCCGCAAATCGGCCCTTTCGTAATGTTCGAGCTGCCTACCGGAAGTTATTCCAAGGGCTTGGGGGTCGGAAAGGTTTGGTACAAAGTCCCTATTTGGGTTCAAAAGAACATCGGCCCGTGGTGCCTGGACGGCGGCGGTGGCGAGACCTTCGTGCCGCAAACGATGTACCGTAATTTTCCGTATGGCGCGTTCCTCGTGAAACGCGACATCATCCACAACAAGCTGGAGCTGGGAATGGAAGTTTTTTCTCATGGCGCCGAAGGATTCGCGACTCCGCAAATTCGCGGCTCGACGATGATCGACTTCGGCGGCTACTATCATTTTAAGAATCCCGACCATCAATTCCTGTTTGCTTACGGCCACTCCGTCGTCGGCCTGCCCGAGAACTACGCGTACATCGGAATTTACTGGACGTGGGGACACGACAAGGGCAAAAAGGACACACAGGACAAACCGGATGCCTTACTTTTCCCGCACCCGCCGGAAATCCCCGGGATGCATTAAGCACGCTTTCAACTGAGGAAACGCCTAAGCGCGCGCCAATTGCCTCGCGGGCGCGTCTTTGCCACACTTGGACTTTCTTGGACTTTCGTTGTCACGGCGCATCGCGCGCCTGACGGGAGAAAATCTTGTCGCGACCGGTCATCACTCTCACCACCGACTTCGGCACCGCAGATTCCTTGGTCGGCTCCATGAAAGGCGTCATTCTCAGCATTCAGCCCGACGCCGCGATTATCGACATCACGCACAAAATCATTCCCTACGATCTACTCGACGGCGCGCTCGCCATCGGAACGGCCTACAAATTTTTCCCGCCGCGCACCGTGCACGTCGTCGTGGTCGATCCGGGAGTCGGCACCGAACGCCGCCCGCTCCTCGTCACTGCCGGTCAGCATTATTTTGTCGCGCCTGATAACGGCGTGCTCTCGATGGTCTATCAGAACGAAGAATCACTCACCGTTCGCCACATCACCGCCGAACACTACTTTCTTCAGCCCGTCAGCAGCACGTTTCATGGCCGCGATGTTTTTTCGCCCGTCGCGGCGTGGCTCTCGAAAAACGGCCAGAGCAATTCCTTCGGCGAAGAAATCACCGATTTTGTCCGCTTCAATCTTCCCAAACCAAAGGCCGCCGGCAATGGCGTGAAAGGCGTCGTCCTGCGCGCTGACAATTTCGGGAATTTGCTCACGAATTTCCGCGAGGAAGATCTGCCGCAGGTTCTCGCCGGCTCGAATTTCAAGATGCGCGTCGGCAACACGGAAATCTCGAAGTTCGTTCAAACCTTCGGCAACGGCGCTCCGAACGAACCTATCCTGATTCTCGGCTCCAGCGGATTTTTCGAAGTGGCCGTCAACCGCGGCAGCGCTGCAAAAGCCGTCGGAGCGAGTCGCGGGGCGGAAGTTAGCGTCGAATTCGCGTGAAGTAAAAGCCGTAGAAGTCATTTTGGGAAAATTGGGCCCTTTCAATGTCAAAAGCTCGTTACCGCTTAATAGGCTCTTTTGTCATTGTATTTATGCTCGGCGGGATTGCTGGCTTTCTGGTTTTCCAGCACTGGACGAAGCGCGGAATGCTTTCAGTCACACCCGATGTCGGTTGGGTCATTTCACAGGACATTGCGAATCAAAGATGGGATGAAGCCATCAAGCTCGCTCTCGGAAGAATTCACAATGAAAAAAAGGACTATGACGAGTACCACGAACTCGCGATCATCTTTCTTGCGCGAGCGGATGAAGATGCCACTCACCGCTATGAATGGATTAGCAAGGCGATGTCGTACACGGACCGAGCAGTGTCTCTAGGGCCCAGCGACATGATAAATTTTCTTCAGGCGAGCCAAGCCTACGAGCGCGCCGGAGATCTCGCCAAAGAGCGATGCTCTTATTATCAAAAGGGCCTGGCGGCGAGCGAAAAAGGACTCTCTCTCGTGCCTAAGGATTTCATTGTGGGAGGTGGCCGCCAATTCCCCGCTCAGCCAATGCAAACCGAATTCGACGACCTAATCTACCGGCTACAGTCAAAAGTGAATGCCTGCGGCGCGGGTAAAGTTACCGCGCCAAATCCGTAACAATTAAATACCCCGCGTCCTCGGAGCACGCCGCTCAGCAGGCACGCCTTAGGGGTGTCGGACTTAGGCGCTGTAGTTTGCAACCACTCGAATGACTTTTCCGTTCTTGCCGAACTCCATGAACTCGGCTGTCTTTGTGCCTTTTTGATTCTTGTAGCAGAGGACGACGCTTGAGAGGCCGAACATCACATCGAGGAGTTCAAAGTGCAAGTTTGGATAGGCTTCGAGCCCACGCTGGAAGTAGTCGCGCACGGCGGCGTTCCCTTGGACAGTTCCAGATGGATCACCCAGGATTTTCACCGCGGCGGGAGACGTCAGGACAACATTCTCATCGTAATGAGACAGGATGGCGTCTAGGTCGCGTGAGTTCCACGCAGCGACCCATTCGCGTTGCAAATTCTTTAACTTCTAATTCCCTAGGCATGCAATTGATAATACACAGCGACTCAGAGCGTTCCCAGTGTTTCGTTGTGGGGCACAGGCTTATCGCGCCAAATCTGTAACAATCAAATACGCGCGCGTGCGCGGATCCATCCAGTCGCGCAGCGCGTCGCCCAGCATATTGAACGCCAGCACCGCGCACGCCACCGCAAGCGCCGGAAAAATCACCATGTGCGGTGCATCGAACAAATGCCCGCGCGCGTCGTTCAGCATCGCGCCCCAGCTCGACATCGGCGCCAGCACGCCAAGCCCCAAAAAGCTCAGCGTCGACTCGGCCAGAATCGCGCCCGCCAGTGCAATCGTCCCCTGCACCAGCACCGGCTGAATAATATTCGGCAGCAAATGCCGCCACAAGATCCGCCAGTGCGAAGCACCCAGGGACCGCGCCGCCGCGACATAATCCATTTCCTTCGCTTGCAGCACCTGCGCGCGCGCCAGCCGCGCGTACCCGGCCCAGCCGGTAATCGTCAGCGCGATAATCACGTTGCCGAGCCCGGGGCCGAGAAACGCCGCGAACGCAATCGCCAGCAAAATCCCGGGAAACGAAAGGAACGCGTTGATCAGCACGATGTTCACGACGCCGTCGAACCATCCGCCAAAATATCCCGCGAGCGAGCCGAGCAGCAATCCAATAATTCCCGCGCCGAACACCACCGAAACGCTCACAGACATAGACACGCGCGCGCCATAGATCACGCGCGAGAGCACGTCGCGCCCAAGCTCGTCCGTGCCCATCCAGTGCGACGCGCTTGGCGCTTCCAGACGCTGCGGCAAATTCTGCGCGTTCGGATTGTACGGCGTGAGCCACGGCGCGCCCACCGCCAGCACGATCAGCAGCACGCACAACGCGAACCCAATCGCGCCCGGCGCGCTGTGCCGCAAGAATTCGCGCAGCGCCTTCATTGCAGCCGCACCCGCGGATCGGCGAACGCGTACACCAGATCCGTCATCAGATTTACCAGCACGTACGAAACGGCAATCACGAGAATGCAGCCCTGCAGCAGCGGATAATCGCGCGCCTCAATCGCCTGCACCGCGAGGCGTCCAATTCCCGGCCAGGAAAAAATCGTCTCCGTCACAATCGTTCCGGCAAGCAGCGTGCCGAATTGCAAGCCGAGAATCGTCAAAATCGGAATCAGCGCGTTGCGAAACGCGTGCCGCAGCAAGACCGCGTTCTCGCTCAATCCCTTCGCGCGCGCCGTGCGGACGTAGTCGCTCGAAAGCTGCTCCAGCACCGACGTGCGAACCATGCGCGTCAGAATCGCCGCCAGCGCCGCGCCCAGCGTGATCGCCGGCAGCACCAAATGCGAAATGCCGCCTCGCCCGCTCACCGGAAACCATCCAATCACCACGGAAAAAAGCAAAATGAGCAGCGGCCCCAGCGCGAAATTCGGTACCGAGAGTCCGAGCAGTGTGAAAAATCCCACGGCGTGATCCGTCACCGTCGCGCGCTTTTGCGCGGCGATGATTCCCGCCGGAATGCCAATCGCACAACAAACAATCAGCGCTGCGAACGCCAGTTCCAGCGTCGCGGGATAGTGTTCGAGCACCACGCGCAGCACAGGCTGCTGAAACCGGAACGATTCGCCCAGATTCCCGCGCACCGCGCCTGCGAGATAGCGCTCGTATTGCACCGGCACAGGCTTGTCGAGGCCGAGCGCGTGCCGCAACTCGACTTGATCCGAAAGCGTCGCGCCTTCGCCGAGCATCTGCTGCACCGGATCGCCGGGAATGATGTGCGCGAGCGCAAAAACCATGGTGATGATCAGCCAAATTGCGGGAAGCGAATACGCGAGGCGCAGCGAAATGTAGCGCGTCATTCGTTGCCCCGAGTGCGGCGGGAAGTTTCGCGGGTTCCGGACGAGGACGAGGACGACGATGCGCCCGTGCTGGAAGAAGACGACGAGGCTCGTGAAGTCACGGCATCTTTTTCACTCGAAGGCGTCAGCGCGCTCGCATCATCCAGGCGTTTGATTTTCACGCGCGCGATGCGCCGCCCTTCCATTTCCATAATCGTGAAGCGATATCCGTGATCCTCAAAGCTTTCGCCGCCGCGCGGCAAAAATCCCAGATGGCTCAGCACAAATCCCGCCAGCGTTTCGTAAACCACATTCTCCGGCAAATTCACATGAAATTGCGTGAGATCATGAACCTTCAGGGACGCATCGAAAATCACCGAGCCGTCCGCAAGCGTCAGTGGATGCTCCACTACGTCGAATTCGTCGTGAATTTCGCCGACCATCTGCTCCAAAATGTCTTCGAGCGTCACCAAGCCCAGAATCGTCCCGAATTCATCCACCGCCATCGCCAGTCCCGTGCGATGCGTGCGAAATTCCAGCAGCAACTCGATGGCCGGCTTCGTCTCCGGCACGATCAGCACTTCGCGCAGCATGTTTTTTAAATGAAAGTCGCCCGCAGGCTGGTCCTCTTCCGCGCGGCGGGCCCGGTCCAGCAGAATCCAAAGCAAATCCTTGATGTGCACGAACCCCAGCACGTGATCGAGCGTGCCCTGATACACGGGGATGCGCGACCGCTGCGTAATCGCGATAATTTTCATCACGTCTTCAAGCGACGCGTCGTCGCGCAGCGCATGAATGTCCGGCCGCGGCACCATGATTTCGCGCACTTGCACGTCGCCCAGATTCATCGCTCCGTGAATGAATCTTTCTTCCGCTGGAGCCAGCACGCCGCGTTCGCGCGCCTGCTCTACTAGAATCCGCAACTCTTCTTCCGACCGCACTGCAGAATGCGCGCGCGTCGTTTTCACGCCGAGCGCTTTCACGAATTTGCCCGCGAAAACATCCAGCAACGCAATCGCCCAGCGAAACGTTTTCAAAAACCATTCGAACGGCCGCGCAATCAGCAGCGCAACGCGCTCGGACTGCGCCAGGCTCAGATTTTTTGGCACCAGCTCGCCGAGCACGACTTGCAGTATCGTCAGCAGTCCGAACGCAACGACCAGCGCCGCGCCATGCGCCGCAATCGCTGCATATCGTCCCGGAACTTCACGGAAAATCGGATCGAGAAACTGCGCTAGCGTCAGTTCGCCCAAATATCCCAGCGCGAGGCTCGTCAGCGTGATTCCCACCTGCACGCCGGACACGACGGTGCCCATGTCCGCCGCCAGCGTCTCCACGATGCGCGCGCTCGCGTTCCCGTGCTTCACCAGCTGCCGGATGCGCGAATGCCGGATCGCCACAAGCGAAAACTCCACCGCGGCGAAAAATCCGTTGATCGCGATGAGGATCAGAATGGAAAACAAACGCAGAACGATCATGGTTCGGCGCTGCCCCCTGCGCGCCTCTCTTTCTCCTACAATTCTAACAAGAGCGCGGCGTCACCGCGCATCCGCCCGCGTGCAGCTTGCATGAACAGTCACGCTTCGAACATAGGAGCCAAGGCAGGTCCCGTTTGGAAGTCGTGCTACCATTGCGACAAAATGAAGCAGCTTGTCGAATCGTTGTCTCTCGGTTCGGGAGCAATTCTTGTAGCCATACTTTCGGTAGCCATCGTGTGGTTACTAAGCTCCGTGGTCCCCCAGCGTTTGCGTGTACTCTGGGTTGTTATCGAGCCCCTTGTTCTTGCTTATTGCCTTTACTGGTCTCCCGTGTGGCTTGGTGCCGACGCGTCAGAATACGGAGTGTGGAAGTTCATCGTCGTGATATGGTTCCTCGCCGGTTTCTTCCCGTCGGCGGTGCTAGTTCTAATTCTTCAGAAGCGCCGCGCGAAGTAATCACTCCGCCATTCCCACACGCCATTTGGCCATCCCGCCGTCGTGCGATAGAATGCTGCTTCCATGACTGCCACGCCCAACAAAGCGCCCGAGCCGCCGCGCAAAGGCGAATTCGAAAAATCCCTCGCGCGCCTCGAAGAAATCGTCAAGCGCCTCGAATCCGCCGAACTGCCTCTCGATGAGGCCATGAAGCTTTTCGAGGAAGGCGTGCAGCTCTCACGCGATTGCCAGAAGCAGCTCGAAGAAGCCGAAGGCAAAGTCGAAATTCTGCTTCGGAAAGCCGACGGCAAACTCGCCGCCGAACCGTTCGAAACCGACGAGGACAATCCACAATCGCAGCGCTAATTCACCTGTTCCGGACGCCGCACTGTCGCCGCCGCGCTTTGCCTCAAGCACAATGACTCAGCCATCGTTTTTCAGCGAAGACCAAAACATAATTGAAGTCGCGCTCGAAAAACTTCTGCCCAATGAATCCACGCCGCCCTCCACAATTCATCAAGCGATGCGCTACAGCGTTTTCGCCGGAGGAAAACGCATCCGCCCGATTCTCTGCTACGAGTCCGCGCGCCTTTTTTCGCAGCAGCTCGATGCCGCCGCCACCGTCGGCTGCGCACTAGAGTTCATTCACACCTATTCGCTGATTCACGACGACCTGCCTGCGCTCGACAATGACGATCTTCGCCGCGGCAAGCCTACTTGCCACAAAAAATTCGGCGTCGCCATGGCCATCCTCGCGGGAGACGGCCTCCTCACTCTCGCGTTCGAAACGCTTTCGCACGCGAACGTTGCCGCTGATCGCCGCGTCCGCATCATTTCCGAAATCGGCCGCGCCGCCGGAACCGTCAACGGCATGGTCGGCGGCCAAGTCGCCGATATCGAGGCCGAAGGCAAGCAAGTCGACGCCTCCGCGCTCGAATACATTCATCGCTCGAAGACCGCTGCGCTGATTCGCGCTTCCGTTGTCGCCGGCGCTATCGCTGGCGGCGCGCATGACGAAGACGTTGTGCGTCTCGGGCGTTTTGGCGAAGCCGTTGGCTGGGCCTTTCAAGTTGTCGACGATCTTCTCGACGTCGAAGAATCTTCCGCCGCTCTCGGCAAAACCGCCGGAAAGGATCAAGCGCAGAAGAAGGCCACGTATCCCTCGGTCTTCGGCATTGAAAAATCCCGCGCCTTCGCGCAGGAACTCAGCGCCCGCGCCCATCGCGAACTCGATTGTTACGGCGAACACGCCCAGCGCCTTCGCCAACTCGCTGAATATCTCCTCTCCCGCCGCGCCTGACGCCGCTTTTCAAGTTTTGCTTTTCGCTTTTCACTGTTATCTTTACATACAGAATGGTCGCGCCCAAAACTCTCGAACTCGCGCTGCTCACCGCCGCCGTCCTCGGCTTCAAGCACGGCTTCGATTACGACCACATCGCCGCCATTTCCGACATCACCAATGTCGAAACCGACCCGCGCCGCGCCATGCGCATGGGCCTGCTCTACGTTCTCGGCCACGCGGCCACTGTCGCCGCGCTCGGCAGCCTCGTTATTAGTTTTCAAACTTCGCTTCCACCAGTCATCGACAACTGGGCCGAACGCCTCGTCGGACTCACGCTCGTCATCCTCGGCATCTACGTGCTCGGCTCGATGTTCCGCGGAGGAGCGAAAGCGCAACCCAAATCGCGCGTTCTAATTTTAATCAACGCGTTTCGCTGGACGAGTTGGAAAGTCCGCCAGCTTCTACACGGCAAGACGATCGAGCGTCCCGCCGTCGCCAACTGGAATTACACGAAAAAATCCGTCTTCTTCATCGGCGTCATTCACGGCCTCGGCGCGGAAACGCCCAGCCAGCTTCTGATTTTCCTGCTCGCCGCAAATCTTGGCGGCGTCGCGCGTGGCTTCCTCGGCCTCGCCATGTTTCTCGCCGGCCTGCTCCTAATGAACACGCTTATGACCGCCTCTGCAGTCGGCATTTTCACCATGAGCGCCACGCGTGAACGCATGATGCACATTGCCACTGCGCTCACCGCCACCTACAGCCTCGTTGTCGGCGTGATTTTCCTGTTCGGCTCCGCCGCTATCTTGCCTCCGCTCGGCGGCTGAACATATTTCGTCTCGTGAATTCATGAACACCAAAAAATCTCGCATCGACGTACTGCTCGTCGAACGCGGCCTCGCGTCTACGCGCCAGCGCGCCCAGGCCATGATCATGGCCGGTCAGGTCCGCGTCGACAATCAGCTCGCGCGCAAACCCAGCGAAACGGTCGCCGCGAACGCGCAGATCGAAGTCCTCGGCCCTGACGCAAAATACTCGAGCCGCGCAGGCTTGAAACTCGAAGGCGCGGTCGCGGACTTCGCGGTCAACGTTCGCGATTGCATCTGCCTCGACGTTGGCTCATCCAATGGCGGCTTCACCGATTGTCTGCTCCAGCACGGCGCCCGACGCGTTTACGCCGTCGACGTCAACATCGCGCAGCTCGATTGGAAGCTCCAGCGCGATGCCCGCGTCGTCGCCATCAAGAAAAATGCGCGCTTCCTCAAGCCCGCCGACGTTCCCGAATCTCCTAGCATCATCACCGTCGACGTTTCCTTTATCTCCGTCATGAAGATTCTCCCTGCGCTCGTTCCCATCGTCCAGCCCGGCGCAATTTTCCTAGTCCTCATCAAGCCGCAGTTCGAACTCGAAAAGAAACTGGTCGGCAAAGGCGGCATCGTCCGCGATGTGCAATTGCACGAACGTGCTATCTCGAGCGTGCGCGCCACCGCCGAAAAATCTGGCCTTACCGTTCTCGATGTTCAACCCAGCCACGTTGCAGGTGCCGAAGGCAATCAGGAATATTTTCTCCACGCGCAGCGACCCGATTCGATACAATTCTCCGCACTCGCCGAATCGCCCGGGCCGTGACCGAACAATGACCGAAAATGATTCGCCCATGATCAAGACCGCCGGCATCTGCTGCAAGCCTCACAAAGAGGAAATCTGCGCCGTCGTTCCGCGCATCGCGCAATGGCTTCGCGAAGGAGGCGTCGAAGTTCTGTTTGACGCAACCGGCGCCTCCTGCTTCAATCCGCATGAAAAAGAAACCAGCGTCGCCGACATGTCCTGCAAAATGGATATGCTCGTCGTCCTCGGCGGCGACGGAACGCTCCTCGCCGCCGCGCGCCAGTTCACCGAATGCGAAGTTCCGATCCTCGCCGTCAATCTCGGCGGCATGGGCTTCATGACCAGCGTCACTCTCGACCAAGCTTTTCCGCTGCTCGAACAAGTCCTCTCCGGCAAGCATCGCGTCAGTCCGCGCATGATGCTCAAGGCCGAACTCATTCGCAACGGCCAGGTCATTCAGCGCCAGCAAGCGCTCAACGACGCTGTCGTCACCAAAGCTGCGCTCTCGCGCATGCTGGATTTCGATTTGTCTGTCAACGCGCATTTCCTTGGACGCTATCGCGCCGACGGCCTTATCGTTTCCACACCCACCGGTTCCACTGCATATTCCCTCGCCGCCGGAGGCCCGATTCTCTATCCCGTCCTGCAAGCCTTCGTACTCACGCCGATCTGCCCGCACATGCTCACCAATCGTCCGCTCGTTTTGCCGGACAGCGTGCAGCTCGAGCTCGACTTCAGCGCTCTCGATCAACAGGCCTACCTCACTCTCGATGGCCAGATCGGATACGAACTCACGCGCGGCGACCGCATCACTATTTCCAAATCGCCCTATCGCGTGAATCTCGTGCGCCCGCAGGAGCAAACGTATTACAAAGTCCTGCGCAACAAACTGCGCTGGGGCCAGCGCTGAAATCTCTTGTAGCTTTTTGCTTTTGCGGTTCGGACACAATAACGTCGCGTCTGTCGCCGTGGCACTGTCATTCTGAGGAGGATGCGACGAGCATCCGACGAAGAATCTGCAGTTCGCTTTTTGGGTTTCGATTTCTCGAGGAGGAAAATAGTGAAGATTAAACTACTTTGCTGCATAGCTCTCTTATTCGCATTCACGTTCGCAATTTCTCCCGCGCAAGCCCAGCAGCACCGCGCGCATCACGCTGCTCGTGCCGCCGCGAACAGCTCCAGCGTCTATCCCATGCACGAAGGCTTCGTCGACGCGCACGGCGTCATGATTTATTACATGACCATCGGCCGCGGCGCTCCGCTCTTCATCGCTCACGGCGGGCCCGGCGCTTCGCACGATTATTTCCTTCCGTATCTCCTCCCGCTCGCGCGCCACAATCAGCTCGTCTTCATCGACGAACGCGGTTCCGGCCGCTCGCAGCAGCTTTCCGATCCATCCGGCTACACCGTCGAAAATATGGTCGAAGACGTGGAAGACGTCCGCACCGCGCTCAATCTTGGCAAAATCACTCTGCTCGGCCATTCCTACGGCGGCGTGCTCGCGCAAGCCTACGCGCTCAAGTATCAGAAAAATCTCACGCACCTGATTCTTTGCAGCACGTTTCCGAGCACCAAACAAATGAACGAAGTCTTCGTGCGCATGAAAGAAAAAATGTCGCCGGACCTTCGCGCGAAAATCGACGCAATGGAAAAGGACGGCCTGTTCGGCCACGGCCCGGCGTATCGCCAGGGACGCTACACCGACGACTACATGATTGCTGCGTGGGGCGAAGGATATTTTCCGTACATCTACCAAAATCATCCTGATCCGAATTACGATCCCATCGCGCAGGGCAATACTGCGTGGACCCTCTATCGCGAAATGTGGGGCTCTGACGGCGAATTCGTCATCGACGGCAATTTGAAATCCGTCGAGTACGTCGACCAGCTTCCCACGATTCACGTTCCGACGCTCATCCTCGTCGGCGACCACGATGAATGCGATCCGTCGCTCTCGAAAGAAATGCATCAGAAAATCTCAGGCTCGCGCCTCGTCGTTCTGCCGAAGAGCGGCCACATGACTTTCGTCGACCAAACCGATCTCTTCATCGGCTCCGTCGACAGCTTCCTGCACCCCGGCTCTTAGCATCCGGAGGTTTTTGCAGCTCATGTTACTTCTTCGCGGACGCGGTTGACATGAGGCCTAGGTGGCACAGGCTTTAGCCTGTGCGCATCGATTTGCTCGCTGTCGGGGGGCGCTTTTCTTTACCCTGACGCAGGAAGGGCACCCCGTGAGACTATGAAGCATCCGACATGCTCTAGTTTAACCAACTGGGGGATCGCGGCTGTCGGAGAATAGGTTGGTAGGGGCGGTGGGGATCGAAATTGCATCCCGCCATTCCTAAGACTCGCCGATGGAGCGCGTTACCGACCGCTCTCCAATCCTATCGTTAGAAGCGTTAGAAGGAACGTAAAAATTTCGAGAGGAGAGGTGAAATCATGCCTAGCAATTTGTTTCCGTTGATGCCAGTGCCTGGGATAATCGCGAGTGCCGCTGAGGAATTCCCTCAAAACTTGGCGGCGGTGAATCAGCAACCTTCGATTTCAACTTTCCACTATCCCGGTGAGGGTATGGTGAACGAAGTCGTTGGGACCGCGAAAGATATTTCGCGGTTTTGGGCCTTCGTTTCTAATCCGGCGCGCATGGTCACGCTGATTCTCGGTTTGATGTTGATCGCGGCGGGTTTGTTCTCGCATCCGGCTGTGCGCGAGAAAATCGTTCGTGCGGGAAAGGCGGCGGGCAAAGTAGCGGGAGAAGCGGCTCTGGCAGCCTGACAAAAAGCCTTATATGTATGCAGGCTAGAAATTGGGTGTGCTTGCGCGATTTAGGTTTCATTTAAGAACACGCGCAGAACTTCAGTTTCCCAGGAGCGACGGCAAGCTGTTGGTATGAGTACTTGAGGGCAGTACAAACGAAAGAAAGCGAGTGGATTTTGTTCTGTTCCGTGCGACCTCCACGTTCCCCTGGCAGCATTACTTTCTTCCAGTGTCACCGATGGTTGGGCTTTATCCGTCTCTTCCGCCGGCTTGCGCGACGTCGTCCACTGTTGGATAAGGAGAAATCGTTGCTTTGGCCACAGCCTGCCAATGGTGTAGAAAACTGCTTTCGGGATCCACGCGACGGGATGCCCGGTCGCGGTGCGAGCGGCCGTATATGTCGCCGGTCGCGGCAAGCGACAATTCTTTTATTGTTTGCAACGCGATTGGTGGAACATTTGGAAACGTCTCTTGAACTCTGTTCCGAGCGTTTCCTAATGCGATGGTTGGAATGAAGCCTCCTGCATTTTGTGAATGGATGCCTTTGCGGCAGTAAGCCGCTTACGTTCGTCGTCAAGCATGGGAACAATCATACGCTGAAGGGTTTGGCCGGTTTCTGTTTTTCCGGTAGCGCCCTTAGCAGAGCCTTCTTTGCAATCGCTTCCAGAGTGCCCGTAAATCGAGGGCGAATTCGCTCGCGCATTTGCTCTTTTAGAATCGCGTTAAGCCGCCGGTGCGTGCGCTGATAGCAGCTCACGCACATGCCGCAGCCGCCGTGCGTCTTACGTTTTGTTTCGCAGATGAGGCAACCCCACTTCTCGAAATAGTGTGTCCACTTCCGTTGCTCAGGAATGGTTTGCAGGCGCCGCAGCTCGTGAGTCACTTTTTGCGGCGAAAAGAACGGCTGCATCAGCCACTCTCGTTGATCCTGCAAAATCTCGTGAACCTTTTCCGTAACCAGCCGTTCGAGGACTTCCATGTCTGTTTTCGGCGTGCGTGGCTGTGGCGGGAGCAATTCGGCAACGATTTTGATTTCGCGTTTTTTAGGCATCGGGCGTTCCTTTTCCGTGCGGGTGGCATCGTTCGTGAATGGCGCGGAGATCGTCGGTGGCGACGTGCGTGTAAAACTGCGTGCTCTGTACGCTGCGATGTCCAAGCAACTCCTGTACGAATCTGAGGTCGGTTCCTCGGTTGAGCAGGTGAGTCGCGAAGCAGTGACGGAGCAGATGGGGATAGGCGTGCAGTCCGGCGCGTTTACCAGTTTTTGTAATTGTGATCCTCAGCATCTCGCGGCTGAGTGCTTTGTGATTTTTATTTTGAAAGAGCGCGCCCGTCGTCCGTCCGGCAAGATAAGTCCTAAGTGCCTGCGCCGCTGACTCTCCGAATAGCGCTACTCTTTCACGATTGCCCTTGCCGAGCACGCGAATTTCACGGCGCTTAAAATCCACGTCGCGGACGCGCAGATGCGCGACTTCCGAAATCCGACATCCCGTTGCGTAAAAGAGTTCGAGGATCGCTCGGTCACGCAACGTCAAAGCGGAGAGCATGAGCCGTTTGACTTCTGATTCCGTAAGGATGCGCGGCAGTCGAGGGTGAATTTTGCGAGGTGGCGTGATGAATGAGGCCGGCGAAAAGGGAACGACGCGGGCGAGCATCAGAAAACGATAGAAAGATCGCAACGCGTCCAGCCTCTTTCGCTGCGTCCCGGCTTTGTTTGCCTCAGCTAGAAAGAGGCGGATGCGCGGATGTGTAACGGTGGTCAAGTCATCGGGGCCGAGAAACGCGAGCCACTTCGCAAGAGCGCGTAGTCGGTTGTAGCAGGTGCACGGCGAATAATTACGCACACGCAGCCAGTTCTCGAATCCGGCTGCGAGCTGGCGATTTTTTGCGCGGTAGTCCCGCGTGAGTTTGTCGGCGGGCCGTTTGGCGAGTCCGTTCATTTGTTACCGTCCATCCCGCGCGGACGCCGGATGCTTTGCGCGAATTGAATCGCGAATCGTGCGAGAAGCCAGAGGCTCGCACATGCGGTGAAGATTGCAGTTGCTTCGGAAAGTACCGCTGGTATCGTGTCGAAAGCCATCGCTCGAACCTCCATTCGAGTTGTGGTCAGGGGCGTATTCCGTGTTTGCTGCACGGGTACGTCCCGCTTTTTATTTGTGTGAGCCTACTCCGATTGCGCGTCACGCGCAATAGGACGAAGGTTTAGATGTTAGGTAACTTGAATTCTTTGCTATGGTTGGTTTTCGCAGGGAAATCGAAAAGCTATCGAGGACTTCGAGCGGAGCCTGAGACACGTTCTACTTTGATGTGCCGCTTTTTACGCCTTCGCTTCGGCTCGCGGTTTCCTAGCCGCTCCGTGAGTTTTCGCACTGCTTCGCTTGAATGGTTCTGGCAAGCGGCGGGGCAGGCATAGTCGAAAACCTCTTTCAATTCATCGTAGGTGAGGGCGCCTGCGAAAACAATCGAGTCGGTTTTTGTTTTTGGTGACTGCCCATATTCCTCTACGATTTGAAGGATGAAGCGATGGGCAATTTTCTGGAATGGCGACTGAGAGTTGCGTGTTGAACGGATCGACCTCAGTTTTTGTTGGGCGTAACCTGTAAGGGCTTGCAAGTTTGGCGGCAATTTTTCGTGCTGCCTTTCAAAAAAGTGTTGAGCGGTTCGTAGCGTGGGCGTCCTGGAAAATCCGTCCGCATCTTTAGCGATATCGTTGACGAATGGCGAACTTGCCTTTGCCGATTTGATGAGCGTGTTTGTATCGGGAGCTGCTATCTCCAGAAATCTTCCTACCACGTTGTTCAAGCTGGAAATCAGTTTTGGCCATGCGTTCCCTAGCTCATCGCTCTTACAGTGGGATTTGAACGTGTGGAGTACTTCCAGCACGGATAAGAGTGCCGGGTCCAACTTCTCGCGAGTTTCCGCGCTTAATTCAGGCGGCATTGGGGGCAGCACCCCGCAAGTATAGCAAATCCTAAGTCGTTACCGCAGAATTTTTCTCTGCCATTCTGTCCGGTTTTGCCCGCCCGCCTTGGGGATTCTTGCTAAGTTGCACAGTAGAGGCGAGAGACGATGGCAACAAAGAAAGCGGTTTCGCTCTGGGAAAAGGCCCTAGAGGGTGAACGGGCGACGAAGCTGTTATCGTCACTTACACGTACGGAGTTGGTATTGTCGTTCTCGGCCTGTTTAGACAGGTCGATGGCGCGAATCCGTCAGCGGGCGCAAGCGAGCAGGGATCGCGTATCGAGGCTTGACGGGAAGAAGGCGCGCAGCAGGGCTAGAGACAAAGCGTAAGGGGAAGTTCAAACGAAAAACTTTTGGCCCGCATCTCGAATGACGGGCTAACAAAGGAGAGTATCGAGATGGCCGAAAACGAAAGAGAGAGGAAAACGCAGCAAGAGCAGGAGCGGGCCGAACTTGCCACGCGCGAGCGTGAGATTCGCAAGCGGGAGTTCGATGCTCTGGTCACGAAGGCGGGCATTGATGACCAGGAATTGGCACGGCTGAAGGTGCTCGCGCACTTGATCGGCGATGCGTACTGCGAACGGCTCGGAGAATTGCTGGATGAGGAGGAAGGAACTGCCACAGCAAGACGGCCTTCTCAGTCGAGTCGCGAAAGTCGCGAATCCGCTTCCGGTGGAGCACGGCGGCGGATCTTTATCTAGCATCGGAACCGAAAACAAAAAGCCCAGGAGTTAATAGCTCCTGGGCTTTTCAAAGAATTCGCTGCGCCGTGAACGCAGCGGAGGTTTCCAGTGACAGCGAGAGTCTCGCACACTATCTCACCAAACACAAGCCCCGCGCCTTCTCATAGCGCCGTCACGTCTCCGCTCCCACAACCCTGTCGTCACGTCTCCGCTGAATATTTTCTCTGCGGACTGCCCTGTGGTACGAGGTTCCTTCTTTGCCCCGCCTGTTACGATGCGCTTCAGAAGAAGGCCGTTTCCGTTGACTCTGAAGTAAGCAATCTCGATTCGCGCGAAGTGAAACGTCACTGTGATTTCATCGCTATCGCTAGCCGCTACACTCGACTGCGACATGCGGGCAGGCAATGGCGCGGCCTCTGTCCTTTCCACAGGGAATCAAGGCCGTCGCTCTACATCGAACCTCAGCAAAAAATATGGAAGTGCTTCGGGTGCGAGCGCGGCGGAGATGTGTTCGATTTTGTAATGCTCGCCGAGAGTTGTGATTTTCAAGCCGCGTTGGGGATCGTAGCGGGGGTAGCCGAGGGTAGCGCGCCGCGAGGCGCGCGTTTTGACCGAGGCGAAGGGGCGCAGCCCCTAGCCCGCGCAGCGGGCGCGGAGCATAGGCCGGACTTCCACACTCCGATCCTCACTCGCTTGAATGAAACGGAGCGACGCTGCAAGGCCATCGTTCGCGCGAACGCAGAATCCTTCGCCGAATTCGAGCGCCCATGCGAGCCGCACGATGACCAGCGTGTGAGAAGCGGCGAACAAAGCGAATGCGCGCACCAAATTTATACGCTTGGGAATAACTTTCAGAGGGGCGAGTGAATGGCCGTCGCTGAACCTGTGCTTGCTCTCACGTCCGCAGGTGCGGCTCTCGCAGGGATGGGCGAGTCCGTGTCCGCCGTGCTCGATTATTCGCCGATGGCGTGGACGGATTCGATGGAGTGGGTGCGCCGTCGAGAGGCGTTGAAGGATCGCTACGGCAAGCGTGGTGCTATGCCAAAAACATGGGACCAGGTTCCTGATGAATTTGTGGAATCGCTCCCCACTGAAGTTCGTCGTCAGTGTGACGAACACATGCGACTTGGCGATGAAAAACCCGCGATTCGTCGCGCGTATTGTCAAAAGCTGGCGCACTTATACGAATGCTCAGAGTGCGGTCGAATGGGCAAGAGGTCTCTGCACTGTAAAAATCGAAGCTGCCTTGCTTGCGCGAAGCGGAATTTTGACGCGCTCTTTAAGCGATTTTTGAAAGTTGATTCGATGATTCCGCCTGCCGTGCGTTGCCTTTCAGGTTGGACTTGGCACGTGCTCGACTTTTCTTTCCGACACGACGGAGATATGCCGCGGCGTTGGGAGTTGCGCGCAATGGTGCGGGTGATTCGGCGGACGGTTCAGCGTGCAGTGCGTGAGGCATGCCGCGAATGGTATGACGCGCGCTTTGATTATTGGCCAGTGAGAGGCGCGACGAACAGAAAAATTCGCAAGCCGTGCAGGATGCGATTCGATGAGGATGGCAAGCCCACGATGTCGGTGGACGGCTGGCCGATAGTAAGCGCGCCTGATGGTTCGGCGCGGGAATTGGTGGGCTGGTGTCCGATTTTTCTCGCAGAGCATGACGCACCGGATAACGAGGCCCGCAGACACGGCGAGAAAGGCGCAAAGAAAAAGATTGCGGCGCGCTACGAATTACGCTTCGGGTACGAATTCATTCGGGTGACGGAATTTGGTTTTGACAACGTGAACGCGCATTTTCACGGCGCATATTTCGGGCCGAAGTTGGACTACGGATATGACGAGGGCCTGTTGAAAAAACAGCAGCGTCTGAAGTGCTGGGGTCGTCTCGTCGAAATTTTCAAAGAAGAAACGCGCGCCGGAGCTTACTGCCGATTCCCTAGTCAGATCGTTAAGGGTGAGAGGTGGTGGGGAGATTACTGCAAGTATCCGCCTCAGATTCTCGGCGGTCTCGGCGTGGAGAGTTTTACGGTTTTCTTTGAGCCTGCCAAGCGTGGTTTCCGTTCCGTGCTCGCCCACGCGCTCAAGTACACAGAGAAAATTCCTGCCAGCACGCCGGAGGGACTGGCGGAATTGGAACACGCGCTTAAGGGCACTCGTCGAGTGACATTGCTTGGGATGCACTACGGCGCAGAGTTGAAAGTCGAACGCGCGGACCTTAAGTGCTCGGCATGTGACGCGGTGATGAGTCGCGTCAGTGGTTTGGGGGTCGTTCCTATCTCCGAGATCGCAGATTTGCCCGATGTGTCCGATGGCGCGCAACACGAAAACGATCCGATGCGTGAGCCGGGCGCAGATGAGTTTTTAGAGCTAGGTGTGCGCGCGCCGTGACAGCTCAAACGGCGACAATGTGGACGGCGCGGGCTGCGGGGCGGCCTCGCGGGAGTGTGCTCGAAATGGGTGGCGGACCTGAAAACAGCCTTGTCCTACCCTCACCCGCGCCTGAGAAATCGCTCTGTGGCGTTCCTGTCGCTCTCCACGAGCCGATTTTGGCGGCATCTGAGGTTTCTCCTAGAGCTAACTGTGATAGCCTTGTGGCGGTAACGCGTTCTGTGGCGAGCACTGGAGGTCGATTTGTGCTACGTCGCAGATTTCAGCGAGGCGCTTTGGTGTCAAAGGCTGGAAGGTGGTACGGCGTGTATCGTGAGGACGTTCGGCAATCGGATGGAACGTTGCTGCACATGCAACGCTGGCAATCTCTCGGCCTGGTAAGCGAGCAATCAGTACGCGCTGCGTGGAAACAGTTTCAGCCCACCCTTAATCGAGTCAATGAAGCTGCGATGAGAATTCCGCCGAAGTCCGGCTTGACGCTCGCGGATTTTGTCGAAGAGTGGCGGCGGGACGTGGCGGTCACGCTCAAACGCAGCACCGCGAGGGCGGCGGAATCGCATCTGCGGGCGCATATCATTCCAAAACTTGGCAGTTTGTCCTTGACCGAGGTAACGACGAAAGCTGTGCAAGGGTTCATCGCTTATCTCGCCAGTGGCGGACGTTCCCGAAAAACAGTCGAGAATGTTTTGCTCACTCTTTCATCGCTTCTCAAAACGGCGAAGGCTTGGGGATATGCGTGCGGAGATTTCCGTTTCGCTGGCTTGACCCTACCGCGCGAGGGCGTACGAGAGGAAGCGCGTTGTTTTAGCGATGATGAAGTGCGAAAGATTATCGCTACTGCACGCGAGCCGTTGGGTACGGTCGTTGCGATTACAGCCGTGCTCGGTTTGCGGATTGGCGAAACGCTCGCACTCCGCGTCTCTGACGTGGATTTTGCGAAGCACGTTATCCGCATCCGGCAGTCTGTCGATGCCGCAACACGAACTGTCGGCGGCGTGAAGTCGAGGGCTAGCAGTGCGGATTTGCCGATGCCGAAAGAATTGGAGGCGCGGTTGCGTTTCTATCTCTCGGCACACTATGCGGGATCTGAGTTGCTGTTTGTGAATCGGTGCGGGCGCCCTCTCTCAGCGAATAAGTTGCGGGAGAAAGCGTTGCATCCGCTTCTCGATAAACTCGGAATTGCGCGCGGTGGTTTTCATGCGCTCAGGCATGGTGCGGCCAGTGCTTTGCTGGCTGATGGTGCGACACCAGCGGTTGTACAGAGGCAGATGCGACACTCAGATGCGCGAATCACTCTTGGCACTTACGCGCATGTGATTGGTGACGAGCAGCGCACGTTCGTACAGAATCGTTCTGCACGCTTGGTGAACTGAGCTTAACGTTAGAAAAGGCCCGTAGTGTTAGAAGCGTTTTGCAAGTGGCGGAAAATCAGAAGGGTTGGTAGGGGCGGTGGGGATCGAACCCACGACCTTCGGCTTAAAAGGCCGCTGCTCTACCACTGAGCTACGCCCCTAAAAACGGTCGGAAGATTTTAGCCTGAGCACGCATTGACTGCAATCACGCGTGAATGCACCCATGGACTCGACGCAGCCGATTTAGGCACTCCGTGTATGCGCGTCGTCCCAAGCCATGTTGACGCAACCCTACGACGCAGAGCTGCCGTCCGTCGCGGGCGATCGGCGTGGGCGCTTTCGCTTCCATTCATAGTCCTTGCGAAGTTTGTCCATGTGCTTCTTCAGTTGCGCCAAAACTTCAGCGAAGGCGACGCGAACACTTCCTGCAGCGTCACTTCCCTCGCCCGTCGCGTGCAGAGTGCCCGTCGGAAGCGAAAGGTTCAACGACAGCGCAAAACCGTGCTTGTGCGGGATGCGTTCAAACGCGCCATGCAACTGAACCAAATCCGGCGCGAAACGTTTCAGAAACTTTTCCAGCCCCTTGGCATTTGCATCTACCTCTTTTTCCGTTTCCTCACGCAATTCGACTTGCCTGTAGCTAAATGAGGTCTTCAAGGTACCCTCCTCGATTGGGAAAATGCGGAAGGAGAAAACATCGCGAGCGCATGATCGAACACTGAAAGCATAGCAGCCCGTTCACGTCGCCGCAACCCGCTCGATTGACAGCTCTGCGCCCTGGGCCTACGCTGGAAACATCAGGCATCCGCTGCGAAACCGATGGAAAACGCCCACGCGATTACGATCGGGCCTGCCGGCTGGTCTTAATTAAGACTGGGAAGGCATCGTTTACCCATCGCCACGATCTCGCGATTTCGACGAGCCGGCTTATCTGGCGCAATTCTTCGATACCATCGAAATCAATACGTCGTTCTATCAACCGATTCGGCCAGATCTCGCAGCTCATATGGATCAAGCGCGTCGCGATGAACCAGCTCTGCAAGGACGATGTTTCCTGTTCGTCGAGGCGACCGTTCGTGAAGAACTCAGGAAGCTTTCTTGGAATTCGCGCGTTCAAAATCGACAGCAGTCGTGTTGCCGCCGCATATCACCACGCCGACGCGTTCGCCCACGCTCGCTTTGTATCGCCCTGAAAGTAACGCGCTGAACGCCGCAGCACCGCCTGGCTCCGCGACAACTCGAAGCACCTTCCAAAGCGCGAGTTGGGCTTCCTGGATCGCATCATCCGGTACGAGAACCACGCGATTCACATACGTTTGGGCTATCGGCAACGCTAGTTCTCCGATGCGCTTGGGCGCGAGCGAATCGGCCGCGATTCCTCCCGCCGGACTGTCAACGGGCATGCCTGCCTCAAGCGCGCGCGTCAATGTTGGCGCTGCTTCTGGCTCAACGCCAATCACTTTGACTCGATTGTCGTACCATCTCGCGACACCTGCGATGAGGCCACCCCCTCCAACGGCCACGAGCACCGCGTCGAACTGCGGGCACTGTTCCTCGAATTCCAGGCCCAGCGTTCCCTGGCCCACTATCGTCTCAACTTGATCATAAGCGTGGACAGTCAGTGCGCCGCTCTCCGACGCCCACTTGTCGCTGGCCGCAAGGGCGTCTGCGTAACGGTCGCCGCCAATGATTAGCTCTGCTCCATAACTTCGAATCCGGTCGATCTTTTCCTGCGACGCAATCCGTGGCACAAAAATCCGTGCCGGTTTTTTCAGCGCTTTTGCCGCAAACGCCACAGCGACTCCATGATTGCCGCCTGACGCAGCAACAATCCCTGCTTCAGGGATATCGCGCGACAACAAATTGGAAAAAGCGCCACGCGCCTTGAACGACCCGCCATGCTGCAGAGACTCGATTTTGAAAAATATCTGCACCGACGGCAGGCCGAAGTCCTTGCCCTCAACTTCAATGACTGGAGTTCGCCGAACATACGGTCGAATGAGTTCGTTGATGCGCTTTATGTTTGTCGGATTTATATCGTCGCGTAGCATGCACTGTACATTGACCGACAGAAAGCAGTCTTAACGCAACAGGAAAACGGTTAGTCTGGAAAGCCAAAATGGACTGTAACTCAAGTTCCTGAAGTCCTACTTTTTGAAGAGGTCCTCGAAAGCCTTGCGGGCATCATCTGGCCTGCCGGCGGAAGGAGGTGCCGGCGCAGGATTGCTCGGATAGTTGACCGGCGAAGTATCTTTCTCAACCGTCATGCGAAATTCAAAAAATGTGCATTCGTTTTTCGCATCTTTTCGCGGAATCCGCTCGGGAATCGGCTGTGTGCACTCAAATTGCGCGCCCGTATCAAAATGGACGCACTGTTTGCAGCAATGCAATTCAAACTGACACTTCGGGCACTTCCCGTTCTTATCGAAGCCGGGTGCCAGGATCGTTCCGCAATTCGAGCAGCGCGCGCGCATCACAGTTCCCACCATTCGCGGCGTGCGCGGCCCCATCTGGTCCTGTCGCGGCCTCGGTTCAGGCGGCCGTTCACGCTTCTTGTCTTCGCGATCGCGCTCGCTATACCCCTTGTGCTTATACTTCCGATCCATTGATTTCCTCCAAGGGCTGACTCACGCTACCCCAGCCCACACAACTCACACATGCAATTCAGCAGCCACGCGGGAAATACAACCAAATTGTCCCGACGTTGATCAATCAGAACGGTTGGCGCCTGAACTTCCATGAAAAACACAGGCGAAAAAAGCCAATCAGCAATTCGCAGTCTCACCTTTCAGTGTGAAAAAAAACCGTGCAGCTTTCATGCTGAAGTAAATCCCAGTAGGTCTCCGAACCAGTCGATACCACTTCGCGCAACTCAGCTCCACACAGGTTGCGCTTGGGAAGGCCTGAGGTTCTCTTCAAACGGGACCGGATCTGATGCTCAAATCTATATACCGCTAATAACCCGTCAGGGCAAGCCTAAAATTAGGTATGTATTCCCCTACGCGGCCGTTTTTCCCAAGGCCGACAAAATCCTTCCGCCTGCAGGTCCGGAACCAACAGGCTTCGGGGCGCTCCCGCAAATTCCAGAATCGCTTCCGCAGCTAAATACCCGCTGCGTACAGCGCCCTCCATCGTCGAAGGCCATCCCGTGCGCGTCCAATCGCCCGCCACAAAAAATCCTCCAATTTCCGTGTGCTGCGCCGGTCGCCATGCGTCCGAACCCGGCCGGGGCGAAAACGTCGCGTGCACTTCCTTCACCACATTAGCTTTTTGCAGCCTCGCGCCTCGGCTATCGGGCAGAACTTCGTTCAATTCTCTTGTGCATAGGTCAATAATCTCCTGCCGGCTTTTGGAAATCAGTTCATACGACGCACTGATCACTAACTGCAGATACTGCTCCCCGCCGTTTTTTTCGCGGTCACGTGAACCGTATAGCCAATTCTTGTTGAAAATCCACTGAACAGTGTGATCCAGCAGCGTTAGAAACGGCTTGTCCAAAACTTGTCTGTCGTACCACAAATGCACTCCAGTGATCGGCGACGTCCGGAGGCATTTTAAATTCTTGAATGTCTGACTCGCTGCGACCAACTCCTTCGGCAAAAGCTCAAGCAACGCATCGTGCGGCACTGCTGCCACGCACGCATCTGCTTGCACCTCGCTTCCGTTGTCCAGCACTACAGAGTCAAAATGCCCATCTGTGAATCGCAGCTTCCGAACCGTCGATCGAGAGCGAATCTCGCCTCCGCGGCGTTCGATTCCGCGCCTGCACTCCGCGTACAATTCCCCCAGTGGTACTGACGGCATTCCCAGCACGTATCCCTTGCGATTCCGCAGAAAAGCCCTCCAAAACACGTCGATTCCGTAAGCCGCATCCGTGAGATGCAGTTCTTCGTCCAGTGCGCTGACAAGAACCACGCGCCAGAATCGCTGAATAGCTGCTTCCGTCTGCCCATTTTGTTGCAGCCACTCCAGCATGTTCGCGCCCGGTGCCATCTCCGGATGGCCACCCGCCCGTGCGATAGTCAACAGTGCCTGTGCGATCGCTTTCTTGTCGCTAAAGGTGAGCGCTCCGAACGACAGAAATGACAGACTCGTGTGAAACGGCGGCGGCAGCGCCGATGCGTGGATCGAACTCACGCGTCCCCGCTTATCGGCAAAAAACAACCGGTCGTAATACCGGATCGCTGAGGCAGCGCCGGTTCGCTCGTAGAAATCAGCAAGATTCGTGCAGCAACCCAGCGTCACGTGCTGGCAATTATCGATATGGCTTCCATCGGGCAGGGCGTATGACGCCGCGCGACCACCAAGATATGGTCGTTTCTCGAACAACTGTACGCGAAGTCCCGCTTCAGCGAGCGCCGTGGCTGCCGACAGCCCCGCCAGTCCGCCGCCAATCACGATCACGCTCTTGCAAGCCATCGTTTTCCTTGAACCATCTCAGCCGCGCTCGCAGCAAAATCCACGTTTTTTGCGCAGCAGAAAGCCGCGCTCGCTCTCCGTTCAGAACAGCCGCGCCTAGCTTATCGATCTTCTCCAAAATGCCTAAATAAATCCGCGCCATCGCCCACAAGGCCGCTCGGCTATCCGCATTCACCAAAGGCAGCAGCTTCCAGCCCTCGCGATAAAACTGCCACGCTCGCTCCGCCTCAAAGCGAAGCAGTTCCGCAGCGCATTGGCTCGCGTTTCCCTGCTTGAATTCGCGCTCCGCATCGCAGCCAAATTTCAGCAGATCTTCGCGCGGTATATATGTTCGTCCCATCGCATAATCGGCGCACACATCGCGAAGAATATTCGTCAATTGAAACGCGATTCCGAGTTTCTCGGCAAGCTCCGGAGCCTGCGCATCCGTGAACTCAAATACGTACAGGCAGCACAATCCCACCGCGCCAGCCACGTGATAGCAATATTTCCTTAGATTTTCAAAGGTCTCGTACCCGGAAATCGTCAAATCCATTTCCGCGCCGGAAATCAAATCGCGTAGATAACGGTGCGGAATTCGGAAACGCAACACCGTATCACGAAGCGCGATCCAAACAGGATCATTTGTGCTCTCTCCCGCCAGAGCGCGATCCATGTCGCCGCGAAGCTTGCGCAACCCTGCCCGCTTCTCTTCCAGCGCTCCCGGTTCGTCAGAAATATCGTCGACGCCGCGCATGAATGCATAGAGCGCGCAAAGCGCATCGCGCTTCGCATCGGGCAGCAGGACAAAACCATAGTAAAAATTCCGCGCTGCTGAACGTGCGATCTTCCGGCAATGCAGGTAGGCAGCAACAACTGAGGGATCAGGCATGTCGCCCGGCAAATGAAGCGCTTTCGGGCTTCTGGCTATCATCGTGGCGGGGTCGAAACGAATCCGCGATTCGCGAAATCACAGCGCGTCCGAGCAAGCGCGCCTGCACTCGCCGGTCGAGTGCCGGGCGCCGATTCAGCGTATCGTAACCCATCGTCTCAATCGCATCGAGCACCGCGCATCCGCCGCGCGTGAAAAGCTCCACGTCCACTCGAAACTCTCGCGAAACGCGATTCGCAAGCGTCGCTCCGGCATCGAAAAGGCTGCGCGTTCGAGCGATCAAATCCTTCATCAAACTCGCATACCGCTCATCGAATCGCTTTTGCGTGATGGCGGTTTCGCTCACGCCGTGACTCGCCGCAATATCCAGTGGGATGTAGATTCGCTCTTTTTCGAGGTCGCGCCCAACATCCTGCCAGAAATTCGCAAGCTGCAGCGCTGTGCACGTCGCGTCGGAAAGCGCCTGCCTCTCCGCATCACGATACCCCATCAGATAAAGAACAAGTCGTCCAACTGGATTCGCCGAATAGCGGCAGTACCCGATCACATCGTCCCATGTCCCGTACCGGTGAACCGTTTGATCCTGCCGGAAAGCAATCAACAAATCGCGGAATGGATCGATCGGAATGTCCAATTCCCTCGCCGTCTCTCCCACCGCGATCAGCACAGGATGCGACGCCGCGCCGCGATACGCGCGCTGCAGTTCCTCATCCCATTCGTCCAGCAATTGCAACGAGTGCTTTGTATCCGGAATTTCGTCTCCAAGGTCGTCCGCCCATCGGCAGTATGCATAGACGTTATAGAAATGCTGATGTAGGCGCGACGGAAGCAGCCACGATACAACGCGAAAGTTCTCGTAATGATGGGTAGCGAGCCAGTGCGTGTAGTGTTCTGCTGCACTAAGCGCGCACCCGTCGGGTGGCAAGTGCTTGGCGATTTCCAGTTCGTCTCTTCCGAGCATTGAGGCCGTCAAGCCAGGGGATTTACAGCGGTCTTCAGGTCGCTATGGCCGTGTTTCATCGTTTCGAAGAATCGCGGCAACTCCGTCAGCGCAATCTCTCCGGTGACGAAGTCGCTCGCCCGCACGTCTCCACGCGCAATCGTGTCCAGCGCCTCACGAATGAACCGCGGTGTGTGGTGGAAAGTTGCTTTGATTGTGATTTCCGAATAGTGCAGCAGCGCCGGATCGAACTGCACATGCGTTCCATGCGGGCATCCGCCGAACAAATTTACTCGCCCGCCCTTCCTCACCATTTGCATCGCCCACTGCCATGTCGTCGCAGAACCTACGGCCTCGACCACAGCGTCCGCGCCGCGCCCGCCTTCCGTCAGCTGGCGAACCATCTGCACCGGCGTATCCATCGTTGAAACGTCGAACGCCGCATACGCTCCCAGTCGCTCCGCCGCTTCAATTTGATTTTTTCGCTTGCCGAGCGCAATCACGCGAACATCTCTCGCCGAGAGTGCGCGAATGAACTTCAATCCAATTGGCCCGCATCCCACAATCACCGCCGTGTCGCCCGGACGAATATCCGTTTCGTGAATCCCGCGCAGCACGCACGCCAGTGGCTCAACCATTGCGGCATCCCTGTAACTCACGTGCTCAGGAATTTCCAGAAGGTTCTGCCGCACGATTCGCGCCGGAATTCGCACATACTCCGCATACGCACCATTGTTAAACAGCAGATCATCACAAAGATTCGGCTGGCTCTTCCGGCAGTACAAACAAACGCCACACGGCGCCGAATTCGACGGCACTACGCGCATTCCCGTACGAATCGTATCGTCAACGGATGAGCCGGTTTCTTCGACCACTCCCGCCAGTTCGTGTCCGAAGATCGCCGGCGGCTGAATCATGCGCGGGTGCGACCCCTGCCTCCATACCTTCAAATCCGTCCCGCACGTCAACGCAACTTCGACGCGCACGAGAATTTCATCTTCACCCAGTTGCGGAATCCCGACGCGCTCGATCCTTAGATCTTCTCTGCCGTAAAGAACAGCCGCGGTCATCACGCCGCCCGAGTCTCTCTTCGCGCGCGCGCGCATTGTGCTCGTCTTCGTATCTGTCTTCGTGTTCATAGTCATGAATGCGCGATTATGACTTTCAGCGTCTCAGGAGTCGGTTTGGCAGCAAGCTCCAGCGCATCGGCGATCCGTTCGGTCGAAAAACGGTGCGATACCAACTCGGCAAGCGGAAGCTGCCGTTCAAATACAATTCCAGCATACTCCTCTTGCTCCGTTATGGATGCACTATAACTGCCCAGAATTTCCTTCTCCTCAATCCCTACTGCGGCCGCCGGAAATTCAATCTTCAGCACCGGATCATTGTGCGCAAAGAGCAGCACGCGGCCTCCAGCGCGAGTCATTTCCAATGCCTCGATTACAAGTTTGGGCTGAGGCGCCGCGAGCAACACAACATCCGCGCCGCGGCCGTTCGTTTGTTCACGCACCTGCCCCGCCACGTCATCCGATGCCGGATCGTATGACGCAGTTGCGCCCAGCCGCAGGCCTGCCGCCCGGCGTGCCGCCAACGGATCCGCCGCGACCACTTCCGCGCCTTTGAGCTTGCACAGGCCCGTAAGCAACATCCCGATTGGACCTTGTCCCACAATAACCGCAAATTCTCCCTGCTCAACTCGAGCCTTCCAGACCGCCTTCGCAGCCACGTTCACCGGCTCGATAAAACTGGCTTCCTCAAACGAAACCCCCGGCGGAATCGCCAGCATGCCCCGTTCAACAATCCACGGCATCGCTCGCACGTACTGCGCGAACCCTCCGCCATTCGGAGTAAAGCCTGCCGTCAATCCCACCCTCTTGTACTGCGCGCATTGCGAGAACAGTCTCCGTTCGCAGTAAAAGCACTTTTCGCACGGAACGTGATGAAAACTCACAACGCGGTCGCCCGGCTTGAATTTCTTCACGCCCCTGCCGACTTCGACAACGGTTCCCGCCAGCTCATGCCCAAAGATCTGCGGCGGAGCAACAAATCCATGCGCGATTTTCTTGATATCCGTACCGCAGATTCCGCAGGCCGCTACTCGAAAGAGCACTTCCCCTTCGCCGATTTGCGGAATAGGCACTTCCTCGCACAGCACTTTGCCAGCGCCGCGATAAACACCTGCGAGCATTGTGGCTTTGCCCGAGCTTTCGATCGAACTCGACGCAACCGCCGTTGAACTCATGCCTTCTCTACTCCCGCCATTTCCGGCGTCGCACTGGAATGCGCAGCCAACACCGCCACATAACGGTCCAGGAATTCCGCCAGCTTCACCGCCGCGCCCCGGCTGCGCCGCCCCAATTGGACCAAAGCCGGCAATTTGTGGGGCGCTCGCACAAGGGCGCTGGCAATTTTCGATGTAATCACATTCCCGCTCTCGTCCAAAACGACGCCGAAGTCCATCGGCAAATCTTCATCTGCGTCGTCGCTGATCGCTCGAATCGCAATCGCGGGAATCATACGCGCAGTGGCTTCGGTCAGCACGGCGAAGCTTTCCATTTCTACAGCCGCAGCCACTTTCCCCAATCTCTTCTTATCTTCCGCCGACGCGACCATCGTCGAAGCTGTCAGCAGTCTATCTACAATCACCGCGCCGCATGCCGCCGCGCTGCGAAACAACGTTTCCTCCACCGCGACGATGCGGCTGCTTTCGAGTTCCATCACATCACGCGCCGCCAGCACCTGACCGACTCGATATTCCACCCGCAAGCTTCCTGCCAGTCCTGCCGCGATACAAAGATCCGGTCGCCATCCGAGCGCAGCGCTGGCTACTTTTTTTGCGTGCACACCGCCTACGCCCGTGAGCGCCACGCTAACCTGGATGTCACCAAACTCAGCGCTGTATGCCGAAAATCCCAGCTCCGCGATTCGCGCAAACGGATGCTTTTTGCGCCATGGCGCAAACTCCATATCCAGCGCAAATGTGACTAGGATTCTCAACTTCGTGCCTCAAGCCGCAGAAGCTCGCGCGGCTCTCGCTCGTTCTGGCACTTTGGCGTAACCATTCTCCGCATACCAGCGCACCGCGCGCTCTAGCGCTGCTTCGACTGAAGTGGACTCATACCCCAGCTCTTTGCGCGCCTTCGCATCATTCACAAACATCTTGTGCCGTGCAATGCGAACGCCCTCCACGGGAATCCGCGGTTCCCTGCCTGCCACGCGGGAAAATGCCGCGTCCGCGTAGGCGGCCACGAGCGCGACGCTATGCGGAATCTGTCTCGCCGGCGCAACCAAGCCCGTGAACTTCGCCAGCGCATCCAGCAATTCTTTCAGCGTCATGTTTTTTCCGCCGAGCAGATACCGTTCGCCGACCTTCCCGCGCTCTGCCGCCAACAAATGCCCGCGCGCCACATCCTCCACCGCGACGAAATTGAGCCCCGTATCCACATAGGCGGGCATGCGTCCAAGCAAAAAATCCAAAATGATTTTCCCCGTCGGCGTCGGCTTCCAATCGCCGGGCCCCACCGGCGTCGTCGGATTCACGATAACTAACGGCAAGCCTTCATGCGCCGCGCGCAGCGCCTCCTGCTCGGCAATCAGCTTCGATTTTTTGTAATTCCCTACCATCTCATCCACAGTAGCCCGGTTCGCTTCATCCGGAAGTGCCGCGCCGCGCGAAACAGCAATCGTGGCCACTGTGCTCGTATAAACAAACTTCTCTACGCGTGCCCGTAACGCCGCCGCCAGCAGATTTTTCGTCCCGGTTACGTTGTTTTCGTAAATTTCCTGCGGGTGTTTGGCCCACAAGCGGTAGTCTGCTGCTACGTGATAAACGCGACCGATCCCCCGCAGCGCGCGATCCAGCGAAGCTTCATCGCGAAGATCGCCCTCGGCGCACTCTACCGCAACTCCGTCCAGCGCTTGTCTTCGGCTATTCGCACGCACCAGCACGCGCACGGGTTCGCCTGCGTCGACCAGTTGTCGGGCAACATGCGACCCGACAAATCCAGTCGCGCCGGTTACAAGAGTGATCATAGAATCCGGAAAGCCTCTTCCTTTTCGGGAGTTCTTTCGATCGGCAAGCTCGTCGGCTTCGAATCAAAATTCGTAGAATGTCCGTCGCCGTTTCCGCTCTTCTTGGTGCTATTACCGTTCGTTTTCGTCGCGCCTTTCCGTCCGCCCATTCGTCCCGACACCTGCCATTGCAGCATTTTCCAGGTGTCGCCGAATTTGCTGTTCCCGCCGAGCACCGCCGAAGCTTCATATCCCGACTGCACCATGCAATTCTCGCAGCGCGAATCTCGTCCGTAGCCGTACTTTTCCCACGGCGTGTTGTTAATCAGGTCGCCGAAAGTCTTGTGATGTTCGTCCGTCATCAAATAGCACGGACCCTTCCATCCGCGTGGATTGTATGTGGGATTGCCCCACGCCGTGCACATCAGGTCGCGCTCGCCTCGCAAAAATTCCATATAAATAGGCGACGTGATCACGTTGAACTGCTCCAGCAGTTTGCTCGCGCGCTGGAATTTTTCGTTCACGTCATGCCGCGACATGAAAATATCCTTTGTCTGCACCGACGCGTACGAATACGCCGGCGAAAGCATGTTTCCGTCGACTCCGAGCGTGCGCAGATACGCAAACAGTTCCGCAATCTCCTCAATGTCCGTTTCCTTGTACACGGTCGTATTCGAGCACACCAAAAATCCCGCAGCCTTCGCCGCCTTGATCCCGGCAATGGCTTCGCGGAACACCCCATCGCGCTCCACGCACAAGTCGTGCGTCTTTTCGAGCCCGTCCAAGTGAACATTAAAGAAAAACCGTGACGTCGGCGTGAATTCGTGCAGGCGCTTCCGAATGAACATTCCATTCGTGCACAAATAAATATTGCGCTTGCGCGCCAGAATTTCCTTAACCAGCCGGCCGATCTCCGGATAAATCAGCGGCTCGCCGCCGCAGATCGAAACAATCGGAGCGCCGCAATCCTCCAGCGCCGCGATGCACTGCTCCACAGTGAGCAGCTCATTGATCGTCGGCTTGTACTCCCGGATGCGCCCACAACCCGTGCAGGTCAAATTACACGCGTGCAAAGGCTCCAGCATCATCACTAGCGGAAACTTCTTCTCGCCCCGAATCGTCTTCACCGCCAAATACTTTGTCAAGTTGGCGGTCAAGCTTAGCGGAAACCTCATCGTTTACCCCCGTCCATTTCGGTACTTAAATTGATTCGGATCAAATTGAAAAGATTGCGGCGTTGCCATTCCATTCCGCATATTTCGATACCGTGCCAGTGCGTACAACGGAAACGAATTCCTGTACAAATGGTACTTCAAATAAAACACGCACGGAAATCCCGTCCCAGTGAACTCGTCTTCGTCCCAGGATCCATCTTCGCTCTGATTCTCCATCAGCCAATCAACCGCCCGTGACGACGCCGCGTCTTCCGGTCCCACCGTCGCCAGCAATCCGATCAATCCCCACGCGGTTTGCGATGCGGTACTCTTTCCAATCCCTTTCAACCTTGGATCTTCATACGACTTGCACGATTCGCCGAATCCGCCATCCGAGTTTTGCACGCTCTTTAGCCATTCGACTGCCCGTTTGCACTCCGCGCTGTCGCTGCGACCAATTGTTTCCAGCGCGCGCAGCACTCCGCTCGTCCCATAAACATAATTAACGCCCCAGCGCCCGTACCACGCACCTTCCGGCGTTTGCTCCCGCCGCAAATACGCGAGCGCCTTCTGAATCGCTGGATGCGACGCACTCCATCCAAAATTCCCGAGACATTCAATCGAGCGCGCCGCCACGTCTGCGGACGAAGGATCAATCATCGCGTTGTGGTCCGCAAAAGGGATATTTGTCATCAGCGCTTTATCGTTATCTCGGTCGAACGCTCCCCAGCCTCCATCCCGATTCTGCATGCTCAGAAGCCACTCAAGCCCGCGCCGTGCCGCCGGCTCAAATCTCTCTGGATCGCTCTTTGCCGCACCCTGCAGCGCCATTAGCACAAATGCAGTGTCATCCACGTCAGGGAAAAAGTCGTTTCGAAACTCGAACGCCCATCCGCCCGGTGCCGCATCTTTGTTCTTCACTTGCCAGTCGCCCGGCCCCAGAATCTGATGATCAATCAGCCATCGCGTCGCGGTTTGTATCGCCGGATGCGCCTCACCAACACCCGCCTCCTCCAGCGACACCATCGCGATTGCCGTATCCCACACCGGCGAAATGCATGGTTGCATTCGCAGCGTGTCGTCTTCCTCAATCTCGTACGCGTTAATCCAGCCCAGCTCGCGGCGAATTATCGGATCGTCTTCGCGCAGACCGAACGCCAGCATGGCGTATACGGAATTCGCCATCGCGGGAATAATCGTCGCCAGGCCTTCGCTTCGTTCGACGTGCTCGAACAGCCATTGCTTCGCCTTGGCTATCGCTCGTCTGCGAAATGGCTTCCACGGCAGCCGCTCATGCAGTTTCAGCCCCCTGTCAATCGCCAGAAAGAAATTGCGCCACGAAAAAATCGTTGTGCTCCACGCAAACGCAGCTCTGGCGTTCGCGCGATCCACAAACAACTCGTCCACGCTTTCGCACCGCTCCATTCGCCAGTCCGGCTTGACCGCATAAATGATCGACAGCGGGATAGTGATGGCCCGCGTCCAAGACGACATGTCATACAGATTTCCCGTCATCCATGTGGGAATCAAAATCATCTCCGGCGGAATCGCCGGTGTCATATCCCACTCAATCGCGCCAATCATCGCCAGATAAAAACGTACGTACGAGTTTGTGCGTTCCAGGCCGCCGAGCTCGTGGATTCTTTTCCGCGCGCGCTCCATATGTGGCGCATCCGATAAATCGCCTGCAAGCTTCAAAGCAAAATAGGCTTTGACGCACGTATTCAATTCGGCGGGGCCGCCCGGATAAATGTTCCATCCGCCATCCGCGAGCTGTTTTTTTCGGATGTAGTTCGCGAACTTCCGTACCCGTGCGTTCTGCCCGTCTCGCAGGATGTGGTGCAATAAAATGCAGTCGGATTCGAGCGTTGTGTCAGCTTCCAGTTCGCCCCACCAATATCCATCGGAGGCTTGCAGCGACAGCAAATGCCGCGTAGCGCTCTCAATAACCGTATCCACGCGAGAATCAACACCACTACTGAACTGACGCACCCGCTTTGTCGCCGTGCCCGCCGTTTGACTTTCCCGCATTTCCAGGCTTTCTGGTGTCACTCGATACCCTCAAAACGAGAACCTGACTTAAGGCTCGTTTCGGTAAACACACAAACACCCCTTCACTACAGCCAAAAACACGAAAGCTGGGTTCCAGCCGCGCGCACCGCAGCCTAACATACTAATTATCAGAGCGTTACGCTTTTGGGTCAACACAAAAAGTGCCTCGGCTGTGTCCGTAAGTCCAAAGAATAACTGCCTTTAAGCACGTTCCACTTTGTATCCGCCTGCCCTGCGTGGTCGACATTCCAAGTTGGATGCCAAAAACTGTCCGTCGGCTTTACCTGCCTACGTGCCCTTTTCTTCGATCTCGCGCAGCCTTTCTGCCAATTCTGGCAAACGTTCAAACCATGCGTATTGCCTCTTGAATCTCGCCAACGGCCGCGCCGGAGTTCCCCATACCGTTTCCCCAGCGCGAATCTTCTTTCCCGTCGGAATCCCCGCCTGCGCCCCAACTACGCTTCCACTTTCTATCGTGCACCGATCCGCAATTCCTACTTGTCCACCGATGATCACGTGGTCTCCGATTTCGCAGCTTCCCGAAATCCCTGTCTGCGCCGCAATCACCGTGTCTTCGCCAATGTGTACGTTGTGCGCCACGTGCACCATATTGTCGAGTTTCACGCCACGGTCAATTCGCGTCTTGCCAAGCGAACCTCGCGCAATTGTCGCATTGCTCCCGATCTCGACGTCGTCGCTAATTTCCACGGTCCCCACCTGCGGAAACTTTGTGTACCGCCCCTCATCGACCACATATCCGAACCCGTCTCCGCCAATCACCGCGCCCGAATGCACCGTCACGCGGTTCGCCAGTCTTGCTCCTGCATAAAGATCCACGCGTGGGAACAAACGGCACTCCTCTCCGATCTTTGCTCCATGCCCGACAAAACAAAATGCGCCAATCTCCGTCTTCGCGCCGATCGTCACATCCGCCTCAATCACCGCGTACGGCCCCACGGCGACGCCTTCTCCTAATCTTGCGGAAGCATCAATCACCGCCGTCGCATGGCGGCCTTCAGCGATCCTGGACGGCGCAATCAGCTTCTCTGCGGCCTTCGCGAACGCTAACTTCGGCTGAGCAACCGTCAGAGTGATCTTGCCTTTCAATTTAACTCCTTTCGCCACAATCGCACACCGGGCGGCCGATTTTTCCGCCCGCTCCTTATGCTTCACCGCTTCCACATAAATAAGATCCTCGCTCCCCGCATCTTCCGGAGCAGCAATTCCCGTCACCACAACGCCGCCGTCGCCGTGTAGTCGCGCATTCAAGAGTCTCGCAAGCTCTTCACAGGTCAACTTTGCCATCATCTCTCTCCGATCCGTCCAACCACTCTCGTTTCCCCAATCACTCGGAATATAACGGCGGCTCGCCGGCCGGACGATTCTTCCATCGCTTATGCACCCATAGCCACTGGCTTGGATGCGCGCGAATGTAATCCTCGATCACTCTGTTGCACCGCGCCGCATTTTCGCGAATGTCGCTTGCCTCGTCCTCCCCGTTTCGCATTTCCACCGCTCGCTCAAACCGCAACCGATATTTGCGCTTCGTTGCGTCCCAACATAAAAATCCTGGTACCACCGCTGCGCCCGTGTGCCGCGCCATGCGCACTAGCCCCGTCGTTGTGGCCGCCGGAATCCCAAAGAAATCCACGAATACACTCTCCTCCACCGAGGTGTTCTGATCCGCCAGAACGCCAACCGTCCCTCCTTCGCGCAACACTCGCAACATCGTTCGCGCCGAATTGTTTTTTTCAATTGGCCGATTTCCCGAGCGGCACCGATACGAGTCGATCAAGCGGTTCACGCCCTCGTTGTCAATCGCTCGCGCCAAGAACGAAAGCGGATGACCGTAGAGCGCCTGTGCAAACGGAGCCAGTTCCCACGCGCTCATGTGCCCGGTCAAGAAAATTACGCCTTTGCCGCGCGCTCTCGCCTCGTCGAAGTTCTCAAACCCATCCAGCGCAACAACCTTCTCGATATTTCCCCTGGTGAGTTTCGGGAAGTGTGCGAACTCCGCTGCCATCCATCCCAAGTTTCGCGTCATGCCACGAATCGTTTCTCGTCGTTTATCGTCCGTCCAATTTGGAAACGCCAGCCGCAGACTCGTCATCGCCGTCCGGCGCAACCGCGGCAAACACCAAAGCAACATCGTCGCTATCAGCGAAGCAACCGCGCGCGCCACAGGCCGCGGCAAGATTCCCAAGAACTTCAGACTTGTCCATGCCGCGGCATATTCGCACCATTCCCGCATCGCGCGTCATTCTGGCACACTCGTTTTCCGCGAGCCAGTCCGCATGTGGCCGCGCGCGCATCTCTGATACACTTCGGCAACGTGACCCAAACTCATCGCTCATCTTCGCATCGCCTGCTCGCAGCCCTCTTGATCGTAATCGTTCTCGCCATCTGCCTTTTCAGTGGCCTTTCCGCCGTTGGATTGATCGGCCCCGACGAGCCCCGCTATGCCTGGATTGCGCAACACATGTCCAGCACCGGCGACTGGATCACTCCCAAACTTTACGGCCAGCCCTGGTTTGAAAAACCGATCCTCTACTATTGGGCTGCCACTGCCGCATTCAAATTCCTATACTCCTCCGAATGGGCCGCGCGCCTGCCTTCAGCGTTTGCAGCGCTGGTCGCAGCGTTAGCCATGGCCGCGCTTGGCTTCTGGCGATATGGCCGCCGCACCGCCCGCGCGATCCTCCTGATTTTTCCCACTTCTGTCGGCATCATCGCCTTCTCACGTGCCGCTGGGCCAGATATGCTCTTCACCGCGGCTCTTTCCCTCGCACTTTTTTCCGCCACAAGCATTCTCGAAAAACGCGGCGCATTCCCCGTCGATCCTTTGCGTCGCAAGCCCAGCGACAAACTCGACCTGGCCTTCCTCGGCGTCTGGCTCGGCCTCGCAACGCTTGCAAAGGGCCCTGCCGCCCTCATCCTCGCCGGAGGCAGCGTTCTTCTCTGGGCCATTGCCACAAAAAACTTACGCCGCGCGTTTCACATGCTGCATCCACTCGCAATCTCATTCTTCGCCGTTGTGACACTGCCCTGGTACGTGCTCTGCGCCCGCGCCAATCCCGGCTTCTTCCACGCCTTCATCATCGAACACAATTTCGAGCGCTATCTCACCCCGATGTTCCAGCATCGCCAGCCATTCTGGTTCTTCGTTCCCATTATTTTGCTCGGTCTTCTCCCTTGGTCCGCGCTTCTCGCGGGCCCTCTCTTCGACGCTGCCCGCATCTTTCGCGACGGCTCCTGGCGCACATCCCCCGGATTCTTCATCGCCTGCTGGGCTATAGTCCCGTTTGTCTTCTTTAGTTTCTCGCAATCAAAACTTCCCGAATACATCCTCCCCGTTCTTCCGCCGCTGACCGTCTTGCTCGCGCACTCCTTCATCTACGCCACCGACCATGCCCCTCGCCGCGCGCAGTGGATAGGAATCGCCACCGGAACCATGTGGATTGCCCTAGGAGTTGCGGGCGCGGTCGCTTTTCATCGCATGCCCGCTTACGCACCCTTTGATCGCCAGCAAATCAGCCAGCTCGCAATCATCTCTCTGCTCATCGGCATCGTTGCAGCGTTCGCCGTCGAACTCCTCGCCCTCCGCCGCAAGTGGTCGCTCCTGCTCATGTCGTCCGCGATCGTCTCCGCCTGCGTCGTCCTCGCTGCAACCGTTCGCGTCCTGCCCCGCCTTGATCCGCTTCTATCATCTAGACCTCTCGCCGAAACCATTCGAACCACAATTCCATCTTCTCCAGGCATCACTTCCTTCGGCGACATCAACCGGAATTGTGAGTACGGCCTCCTCTTCTATCTCGACCGTTCCTCGTTCCCGCAATTCGACCCGCAGTCTTCTGGCGAGAGCTACGTGCTCCTGAGTTCCGGCGGTGACATGCAACTCAACGATTCAGGCATAGTTCACCGCAAAATCGTTGCGCGCTTCCTTCCTTATTGTTGGGTGGAATCCGTACAGCCGAAAGGAACGAACTAGTCGGCGCTATTGCGCGGGCTGGCCCGCTGGTGGCAGGTTCTGCAAAAAGAAAGTCACGATGTGATCTTCATACCCGCGCCGTGCCTCATCGCTCATTTCCGTGTATTCCTGCGTATTTATCAGTTGTTGCTTTGGGGGTGGCGCGATCTGAAACATCCGCAGCGTCTCCTCGCTCAGTTCCGGCCTGTCTGTCGATTGAACGAACAGCTTTGGGATGCTCTGCAGCCTCGAAAGAGCCGCGCGCGCGGGTGGTATCATCCGATACTTGTAATTCATCATTCGAAATCCAAACAGGCAAAACGTCCTCACCAGCGGCAATCCGCCAAGCCCCGTGTGCCCCACTTGCACCATCAAAAAATCCGACGGCTGGTCATAGACGGAATCCAGCGCAAGCGATTCGATTCGCGGTTCTTGTCCCGCCGCCGCAACTGCCGCATATGCGCCCAAGTCCGTTCCCCAAACACCAAACCGCGTCCGGTCAATGTCATCCCGCTGTTCGAGGCCGTGAACAGCCGCTAGAAGCTGTTGAGTCTCGTCATATCCAAGCTCTGTCTTTCCTGCGACAGCCCCATGCGCCGTAAAATCGAACAAGAAAACATTGAATTGGTGCTCCTGCAGCGCAGTGACCAGCGTCAGCACGTCCGCCCGCTGCGACCCGTATCCATGGCACAGGATAATCGTCGGCGCATGCAGCAGCCCCGGGAAAAACCATCCCTCGCGGCTGCCCTCCCCCGGAACAGTGAATTTGTACGCGGTTGGATGGCCCATCAGCAGCGCGACGTCAACGTTCGCGGGATTTCGTGGCGGCGAAACAATCTGATATAGCAAATAACCGGAAATGGTCGCCACGGCGAGGAAGAGAAACAGCGCAAGCGCGAGAAACGTCCCCGCAACACGAAGAACTCGCGCCAAGGCACGCCTAAAGTTCGCCACCGAGCTCATGGGATGCTGGGTCTCCCTCCCTTTTCGGCGCAGTTTAGCACAGCTTATTCAGTCGTCTTCGCAGCCATTCCTTTTGGTTAGTAACTGTTTCTCCGCATGTCATCGCAAATCCCGGCGCTTCGTCACGTCACAAAGTCGCTGGACCCGCATTGTCCGCGCAGCGTCCCAAAGCTATAATTGCTTCAATCGAGGCCAAGTAGACGAGCTATGCAGATTCAAGATCTGCGGCAGATTCATTCGCGCGCTTTGCAGCCTTTGTTCCAAGACGAGGCCGACCATTGGCGCAAAGAGCTCTATTGGGATTACCGCCCTTCCCAGCACCTGATTCGTAAGTTCATCGATTCGCATTCGCTTGCTGGCTATGCCGCAATGGAAGGCAAACAACCCGTCGGCTATGGCTTTTACGTCTTTGAAGACCAGAAAGGCCTCATCGGCGGTCTCTTCGCTTCTCCCCAATGCGATCAGGTCGCCGTTAGCAAAAAACTCCTCCTCGAAATGTTCGACGTTCTCCGCGCCACGCCGTTTATCGAGCGCATTGAGGCCCAGCTCATGCCTTTCGGCACTGCGCTCGACGCCACCCTTGAAGAGCAAAACTTCCGTCTTCGCCGCCGCCAGTTCATGCTTCTCGAACTTCCCTCGGGCCCGCCATTCCGCTCTCAAGCGCAAAATGGCCTGCGTCTCGAAGCCTGGACCGACAAATGCCTCGAACCTTGCGCCCATCTCATTCAGCGCGCCTACGCCGATCACGTCGACAGCGAAATCAACGACCAGTACCGCACCGAAGTCGGCGCCACAAAATTCCTCCGCAACATCGTCCTGCTTCCTGGTTGCGGCCAGTTTTGTCCGGAGGCTTCCTTCATTGTTCGCCCGGGTCCCACGGAAACGCCCATCGGCATGGTCCTGACCTCTACTGTCGCGCCCGGTATCGGACACACCACGCAAATCTGTGTCCTTCCGGGTTATCAAAAAAATGGATTGGGTCGCCGTCTGATGGAAGCTTCTCTGTCAGCCCTCAACGAACACGGCTATCGCGCTCTCACGCTCACCGTCACAGCAACCAACGCCAACGCCGTCCGCCTCTACGAAAATCTCGGCTTCCGAACACGCAAAACCTTCGCCGCCGGCGTCTGGCAGCCGTAAAGCGTTGGGTCAGTTTGAATTTCATTGATCGTGACACAAAGAGTCGAAATTCAAACTGACCCACTACCAAGTAACACTACTTCTTCGTCCGCTCCTTCAGCAATCCCTTCAGTTCCGCCATGAATTCCTTCACATCCTTGAAATCCAAATATACCGACGCAAATCGCACATACGCCACCTTATCTAACTTCCTCAGCCGCGCCATCAGCAACTCGCCAATCTCCGACGTCGTCCGTTCCCGGTCCGTCGCCTCGTTCACAAATTTCTCTGCCTCATCCACCAGCGCTTCCAGCTTCGCTGTCGGCACCGGCCGCTTCTCACAGGCGCGCAGCAGCCCCTGCAAAATTTTGTGCCGGTCAAACTTCTCCCGTCTTCCATCCTTCTTGATTACCATATACGGAATCTCGTCGATTCGCTCGTACGTGGTGAACCGCTTCCCGCACTTCAAGCATTCGCGTCGCCGCCGGATTAAATCTCCCGCCTTGCCTTCGCGCGAATCCACCACCTTGTCGTCGAGGTGCGAGCAATAAGGACACTTCACTGCCGTGTCTCCCCGGCGCGCTTGATCGCATCGATATCTCTGAGCGTCTCGTGCTTCCCGCGCTCTTCTTGCACTCCTTCTTCATGTGCCAAACGCCGCAAAGCTCCCATCGACCATCCTTCGCGAATCAGCAGGGGCAACCCCACAATCGTCACCGCCGCAAACGAGATAACCCAAATCGTGATAGCAATCGCCGCTGCGGGTTCCTTTTCTACTCCAAAAATGACGCTCAGAACAAGAAAAGTGCTCAGCTGCATCCCGCCGCCCACCGTCGGCAGTTGCACCACGGAGCCCACCATCGTAAATGCCAGCACGAGCACTGCCCCGCGAAACTCCAATTCCCCTCCGCGGCTTCCAAAGCTCCGAATCACCCAAAAATACACCAGCGCCATCACCAGCCAGTGAACCGCAGTGTAGGAAACCGCCGCGAACAGGTCCTTCGCCGAACGGATCGCCTGCAATCCTTCGCTGAATCCGTCAATCAGAGTTGCCAGTCTGCCCCGCCATCCTTTTCGCTTGTGCCAGCGCTGCAATCGCGCTCGCAAGGCCTTTGCGCCGCGCATTCGAAAGTAAACAAGCAGTGCAATCAGCACCACGAGTCCGCCGAACAGCGCCCATCCCGCCAGTCGCGCGTCTCGCAACAGAGCGCTCGATTGCTGCCCTGCGGCAATCAGCGACCTTCGCGGAATCGCCAGCAGCGCGCACGCCGCCAGCACCACCGTCGCGGCCGCGTCAAAAATCCGCTCCAGCACGTACACACCAAGGCTGTCGCCCACCGGCAACCGATCTTTCCGCGCAATCAGCAACGGCCGCACTGGCTCGCCCGCGCGCCCTAGCAGAAAAATCGCGGCGAATCCCATGATCGTCGCGCTGTACACGTTCCAGAAACGCGCCTTGCCCATATACCGCGAGAATCCCAACCAGCGCGCCGCGCGTAGGGCATACGAAACAAACACGGTCCCCAGCGCCAGAGCTAGCAAGCCGTAATTCACGTTCGCTAGCGACGCGCCCAGCTTCTGCCAGCTGAATCCCGCCAGCATCGCCGAGTTGCGCTCGTGATAAAGCAGCGCCGCAATGACAGTCAGCGCGCCAATCAACCACAGCCATTTTTTCAGCGTCCGTTGCATAGTCGAGCAGCGCATTCGCGCCCCAGTGAATTTCACTCCCCTTCTAAATTTTCCACGGCTCAGGATACTTCAGGCCAACCAGGTACAATCCTTCAGGCGGGGCTGTCGGGCCCGACCGCGAACGGTCCCGCGCTTCAAACACTCCCGCGATATCTTCAACTCGCAGCTTTCCTCTCCCAACCTCCAGCAGCGTCCCCACAATCTTCCGCACCATATAGCGCAGGAAGGATTTTCCCGTCACAACATAAATGATTTCTTCCTGCTCCGGGTGACGCTCCAGCTCTGACCGGAAAATCATCCGTACCGGCGACCGGTCCTTATCCGTCTCCTCCGATCCGCTCGAAGCCGTGAACGAACTGAAATCGTGTTCTCCCTCAAAGCATTTCGCCGCCGCGCACATCGCCTCTTCATCCAGCGGATAGGGATAGTGCAGCACCCTCTGATATTCGAATGGTGACACCACTTCGTTCCGGAATATCCGGTAGTGATACGTCTTCTCCTGCGCTTGCCAGCGCGCGTGAAAGTCACTCCCCATTTCTTCCGCCGCCACCACGCGAATTTCTGCCGGCAGCAGCGCGTTCATCGCCCGCCGTAACTCCTCCGCCCTCAGCATTGATCGCGTCTTGAAGCTCGCCACCTGTCCCAGCGCGTGCACACCTGCGTCCGTCCGGCTTGCTCCGTAAATAGACACCGGTTCCTGTGTAATCTTGCGAACCGCATCCGTCAATGACCCCTGGATTGTCGCTACGCCCGGTTGGATCTGCCAGCCGTGGAATTTGGCGCCGTCATAGGCAAGCGTCAGCTTGATGTTCCTCATGCGCGCAAATTATCGCACGACGCTGTTTCTGCAAGGAAAACAAACAGTGGAAGGAAAGTGTCTCAGAAACTGTGCGAGGTCTCGCGCACGGGGCGTGCTACTTTCAGCGGAAAGTACGCCAACCCCATGCATACTGGCTCATAGTCCGCTTCGATTCCGCTTCCCGTGTAACTAATAATCCGATCCTCGTCTTCAGAAACAAAGCGGATCGCTCGGAATCTTTTCTCCGCGCACAGGTCAAACCAATGTCGTATTCCACATCCGATCGAAATCAAATCTCCCGGCTCGAGTTCAACCGTCACTACTGGCCGCCCCGTCGGATGGATATTGCAAACCCCGCGGCCCGCCAAAATAAAATGGCTCTCGAAATTGTCGTGCCAATGCTCTCTCCGGAACTCGCGCAGCATTTCTTCCAGCCCCGGAGTCTCCGGAGTCAAATCCACTACGTCATAACCCGAAAATTTCTTGTCTGCTTTGTAGCTTTCGAGTTCCGGCTCGTAGGCTTTCAGGATTTCTTCGGCGGGGTGGTCTGTGGGAATGGGCCTCACGCGCGTCCAGCGTTGATACTCCACACCGATGCTTGCCAAATAGATCTCGATTTCGGCAGGCATGATGAAAGTTCTCCCCAATTGAGGAACTCTCACAATAGCCATATCGCTAACCTCAATCGGCCTTCGGTGCGTTCTGCTGGGTTTAGAGACGACACTCCACGCGGCCTGTGCGTGGACGCCTACAGTCGGTCATTCGTTTTCTGGACTAACTCCGGCTCTCTCGGGAGCCTCGTTCTTGTGCGAAGCCGCCTACCCTCTAAGTAGTAGCTGCGCGGTAAAATCCTGCCAAAAGTCTACGCTCGGCTTGATGAATTGCAAGTTTTATTTCTGTTAAAAGAGCGTTGCGCAGACTTTACGCACTCAGCCGCGCAAAATGACTTCCCGGCTTCGTGATTGCTTCGCCCTTGCGGCATTGTGGACATTCAAAAGCTTCATGGCTCGGAATACTGATTTCAATCAGCGCCTTCGCAGGCACATCCCACTCCAGCTTCCCTGCGCTGCGGTCAATCAACGCGCCTGCTGCAACTACCCTTCCTCCCGCCTGCTCCACCACTCCAATCGTCTCCCGCGTCGACCCACCCGTCGTCCAAACATCCTCCACAACCAGAACCCTCTCGCCCTCGCGCAGCCCAAATCCTCGTCGCAAGCTCATCTGCCCTGAAGAATCCCGCTCAACAAAAACAGCCCGTACGCCCAGCCCCCGCGCAACCTCGTGTCCCACTAGGATTCCACCCAGCGCCGGAGACACCACGCATTCCACCTGCAAATCCCTGAATTTCTCGCCGAGCGCCCGCCCTAACTTCTCCGCTAAATCCGGATACTGCAGCACCAGCGCGCACTGCACATAAGTCGCGCTGTGCCGCCCACTCGAAAGCTCAAAATGCCCCTGCCGGACCGCTCCGACTTTCTCGAGTATCTGCCGAACTTCGCCCGCGTCCACTCAATCCCCTCCGATCTACCAAAACGCCGTTAGCCTAGGTCACACCGTCCTCATTGTCAACTTTCCGCACCGATGCTACCTTATTCTCCCTATGAGTCTACTCTGGCTGGATCCGTGTCCGCTTGCGGTCGTTATATGCCCCAAGTCTGCCCATTAGTCTATTGATTCGAGTCGCATACGATTGGCCGCTGCCTTGCATCGAATCTTTTGAAACAAATCGCTCTGCTGGCACGTTTCACTCATTTAGGGCAAAGCCACAATCGTCAAATAGCCTGAGAGGAAAAAAATAATATGACTGGAAGGGTTTTTCGCGTCATCGTCGCTCTTTACCTGGGAGCATCCCTGGCCGTTGGCATGCCGGCATTCGCCCAGGCGCCGGCACAACAGCAGCAGACTCAAGCTCCGAGCCAAGCATCCGCCCTCTCGCAGCAACCCTCCGATTCCTATACCGCTCTGCTTGGGAGGCAGGACTATTCTCGAAACAAACGGACTTTCCCTGACATATTCTCCGCCTATACGCCGCGTTTCGTGCCCCAGCCGAACCTTGTCAATTCTCCGAAGATTTACGACCTCATCCAGAATGGCCAGCTTCAACTTAGCCTGCAGGACGCAGTCTCTCTCGCTCTCGAAAACGATCTCGATATCGCCGTCGCCGAATACACCCCGTGGATTGACCAGACCCAGTTGCTCAACGCCGAAGGCGGCGGCACTCCTCTCGGCCAGTTCGTGATCGGCAGCGGTGGCGGCGGCGCATTCGACCCCGTTTTGTTCTCGACGATCGGAATTTCTGACACCACAAGCCCGGTGAACAATCCGTTTCTTTCCGGCGCTGGAACCACATTCCTAACATCAATCCAAACCCACTCCTCCACATTTGACTTCGGGTATTCGCAAAAACTTCATACCGGGACCACCTTCAGTATCTCGCTCAATAACACCCGCTCGTCCTCCACGTTGCAGGAGAACATATTCAATCCTTCGGTTCAGTCATCCTTGTCGTTTACCGTTCAGCAGCCCCTGTTGCAGGGTTTCGGACGCCTCTCGAACATGCGCTTCATCCTCGAAGCCCGCAACACCGATGAAGTCGGCAAGCTCCAATTTGAAGAACAGGTCATCACCTCAGTTACTCAGGCGGAGAATCAATACTGGACACTCGTTGCCGACCGCCAGGCGGTCGATGTCGCTAAGCAAACCCTCGGCGTGGCCCAGAAACTCTACCAGGACGATGAGCGCCAACTGCAAATCGGCACGTTGGCGCACCTCGACGTCGTCACCGCTGAATCTCAGATCGCCTCGGATAACCAGGCGCTGATTGCTGCGCAAACAACCGAGATTCAGCAGGAAACGGTAGTTCTGAATCTGATAACCAAGGATCCAACCGATCAGCGTTTGCAGGGCGTCCAAATCGTTCCCACGACTACTCTTGAAGAAGCTTCTCAAGTTCCCCCTATCGCTCTGCCCGACGCCGTCAAGGAAGCCTGGTCGAACCGCCCAGAACTGAAAGTTGACCAGTTCACTCTGAATAACTTCGGAATCGAAGTGAAAGCTACGAAGAATTCCCTCTTGCCGCAACTCAATTTGAGCGGAACCTTTGCAAGTGCTGGCCTAAGTGGCGTTGATTTTAATGCTGCAGCGATTCAGGCGCAGGGAATTACACCCCCTCCATCCGGAGGAGTCCCCACCGTTTACAGCAACATTTTTCACAATAATTTCCCGACCTACTCCGCTACCATGCAATTCAGCATGCCCCTCCGCAACCGCTCCGCTCAGGCCGCCAATGCCCAGGCCCAGTTGAGCGAGCGCGAAGAGCAAACCGTCTACCAGCGCGACAAAAACACGATCGTCGTCGGCGTTCGCCAAGCCCTCACCGCGGTCCAGCAGGACGCCGCTCTCGTCACCGCCGATGTGAAGGCTACGCAACTCGCTCAGGAAACCTACGACGACGAAGTGAAAAAATTCGATCTGGGTGCATCCACAACCTACAACGTCGTTCTTCAATCGCGCGATCTCAACGCCGCGAAACTGAACGAGCTCACCGCCAAGACAAATCTGGCTATCGCGCTCGTTAATTTCAATCAGGCTCTTGGTCGCACGCTCAGCGCGAATAACATTACCATCGCCGGCAATCGCCAGCCCATCGACAACTTCACCGCCAGCGCGCCGAACATTCCCGGCACCATCGGCCAGCGTTTGGCGGGCACCGACGTCTTCGGCCTCGGCCTCAACAAATAGCTATCGCTTGCGCCGCACTCGCGTCCCGGCCCCGAAGCCTTATCGGGGCCGACGTATTTATTGGTCCGAAGAATCTCGTCTCGAAAAATTCTTTAGCGGGTCCCCCTCTGGAGTTTACTCCGGCTTTCGTGCCGGAACCGCTTCCGCAAAGAGTAAGATTCCGCTCTTGTAGCGGAGAGCTTCGCGTCTTTCGCGAAGTTCTGCGGCTCTTGTAGCCGCACCTTTACGTCGCGCGATTTTGGAAGTCCAATCGCGACCCAACTCATCGCGTTGCTAGATTACTTAGCAAAACAGGCCGCGATTTTTGCGGCCTTCCTTTCGCGCCATTTTGTGCCCGCTCCAGCGGGCGGCGCGATGTATTCGCTTCGCTGAGCGGCCCGCCATCTCAGTCCTCTTGTCCCTCCCCGCTCCTTGCCCTACAATTACTTGAAGCCGATTTCGGGCGCCCTACAGCTCTAGGAGTATTCATGACCAAGGAAAATCGCACCTCATCCGTCACCACCAGCGCAGAGCCCGAATCCCACCGCAAACCCTCCGCCGCCGAACTCGAATGGCAGGAAAAAGTTCTCCAGCCCACTCTCGAAAAATCTCCCGAGCGCGCCGCGAAATTCACCACCATTTCCGACTATCCCATCCAGCGCATCTACACTCCTGCTGATCTCGCCGATTGGTCTCCCGAAAAAAATCTCGGCTATCCCGGCCAGCCTCCTTACACCCGCGGCATTCATTCCACTATGTATCGCGGACGCCTCTGGACCATGCGCCAGTTCGCCGGCTTCGGCACCGCTGAAGACACCAACCAGCGCTTCCGCTATCTTCTCTCGCAGGGCCAAACCGGCCTCTCCGTCGCCTTCGATCTTCCCACTCTCATGGGATACGACGCCGACCACGCTCTCTCCGAAGGTGAAGTCGGTAAATGCGGCGTCGCCATCAGCTCCCTCGCCGACATGGAAGTCCTTTTCGAAAAAATCCCACTGGCCGACGTCACCACTTCCATGACCATCAATTCTCCCGCCGCCGTCATCTGGGCGATGTACCTCGCCGTCGCCGAAAAACAGGGCGCAAACTGGAAAAACATCGGCGGCACAATTCAAAACGACATCCTCAAGGAATACATCGCGCAGAAGGAATACATCTATCCGCCCGGCCCTTCCATGCGCCTCGTCATAGACACCTTCGAATTCGGCGCGCGCCAAACTCCAAAATTCAACGTCATCTCCATCAGCGGCTATCACATTCGCGAAGCCGGTTCCACCGCAATTCAGGAACTCGCCTTCACTCTTCGCGACGGCATCGAATATGTCGACTGGGCCATTCGCCGCGGCCTCGACGTCGACGACTTCGCTCCGCATCTCTCATTTTTCTTCAACGCCCACAGTGACTTCTTCGAAGAAATCGCCAAGTACCGCGCCGCGCGCCGCATCTGGTACAAAGTCATGCGCGAACGCTTCCACGCAAAAAATCCGCGCTCCTGGGCGCTGCGTTTCCACACCCAAACTGCCGGCTGTTCGCTCACCGCGCAGCAGCCTTACAACAACGTTGTGCGCACCGCGCTGCAAGCCCTCGCCGCGGTTATGGGCGGCACGCAATCACTTCACACAAACTCTCTCGACGAAGCCTGGGCCCTCCCCACCGAATTCGCTGCCACCATTGCTCTCCGCACACAGCAAATCATCGCCCACGAAAGCGGCGTCACGAATACCGTCGACCCTCTCGGCGGTTCGTATTTCGTCGAAAAACTCACCGACGAAGTCGAGCGCGGCGCGTGGGACTACATCGAAAAAATCGATGCGCTCGGCGGCATGGTTGACGCGATCGAACGTGCATACCCTCAGCGCGAAATCGCCGAAGCAGCCTATCGCTATCAGGTGGAAGTGGACCGCAAGGAAAAAATCATCGTCGGCGTCAACGATTTCGTCGCCGAAGAAAAACCCATCGACATTCTGCAAATCGACGAAACCGTCGCCCATCGCCAGGCCGCGCGCCTCTCGAAACTTCGCGCCGACCGCTCCTCCGCCGAAGTCGATCGCCGCTTGAACGCACTCCGCAAAGCCTCCGAAGGCTCCGAAAATCTCATGCCCTTCATCTACGAAGCCGTCAAAGCCTATGCCACTCTCGGCGAAATCTGCGACGCCATGCGCGCCGTCTTCGGCGCCTACGAAGAAGTCGCCATCACCTAATTTAGTGACGGACCTGTATGCGCGTGCCGCCTCCAGCGCCCCTTCCCACATGCGCTAAGCAAGGCTGCCAGGCAACAGGAACCGAAGAGCATCACATAACTTACTCGCCTGAGGTCATCAAACCTTTATGCAGGCAACACCACGAAGAAATCACCGCGATCAATGGCATTCAAGCGCGGAAGTACCGCACCGGCTTGTCGAACAAGCATAGATGGTTCATCTGGTTTCAGTGGCAAAAGGGCAAATTGAAACCAAGAAGGACATGGAAGCACGAGCAGTGGTGGAATCCACCCACAAACTGCCCGAACTGCAGTGGTCAATGGGAGAGATCAGGGATTTCTGATCTTGACGGAGAAAGGTATCTTATCTGCACGGCGGGACATCACTACCAATTCAGCAAGCGTGAGCGCCGCTGGCAACTTGTACTGTAGACTTCCCCCCGTCTTGTTCTCGGCGCTTCTGATGTAATGTATTTGGCAGGGCACAGCTTCACCGTAGTACCAGTTCAATAAGTGCGAACTCGGAATTCCTACCATAGACTCCCACTTCGGCTTCCCAGCGTTTGTGAAGTAATGTATTCGGCAGGGCACAGCTTCACCGTGCCCTGCCGAAACAGCCGTTCCAAAATCAATTTCCTATTCGCGCGCCTTTTGCGCGATGTAGTCCCAATTGCACCAGTTTTCCCCATACACAAAGAAACTCCGCTTCCCTCTTCTCATCTAAAAACCATGGCAGCACAGCGCAAACCTATCTTGTCTTCCGTCCTCAAAAGCGCCAGCTACGAGCGCGGTGTCCTCGAGATCGAGTTCCAGCATGGCGACCTCTATCGCTACTTCGATGTGCCCGCTGAAACCGCCGACGCTCTTCTCGCCAGCGAAAGCAAAGGCCAATATTTCAGCAAATTCATCCGCGACCGCTATCGATTCCAAAAAATCCGCCGCCCATCATTCCCAGACCACTGAGCGCATTTCTAGCAGTTTCCGATGACGCACTTTGAGGAAGATCGACCGCGCCCGCGTGGCGAAGCGATAAGGAACCCGCTGGTGTTGCCTTTCGGAAGCCACTGCTGTTTTGTGCAGCTTGAAAGGCAATCGAGTGACGACTACGATGGGAGACGTGAGGAGCGTCTTCGTAGTCTTGGGAATAGCCGTGCTCTTACTAGGATGCGGTGGGACCAAGCGTGATTTTTCTCGACTGGGTCCCGTAACCACCGCTAACCTTTGGGTCTCCGCAAGCGATGGATCAAGTTATATTTGGAAAATATCCGATTCAAAGGATCTTTCTCGAATTGTTACCTTCGTGGACTCCCAGCGAGCCAATTGGCGTACACCATGGTTCGGCATTCCAGTCCCAATCGTTAAGGTTCAGTTGTTTGATGGGCAACAGGCGCGAGGGAGCTTTGGAGTCGGCAAGAGTTTTTTTGAAACCCAACGCGAAGGTGCGTTCTTCTCCAAAGATGCATCCCCAGCCGAAATCCAGAGCTTCTTTGATGCCGTGGGCTTGGATGATGCGACGCTAAAGAAGTACACGAAATGAAAAAGAGCTTCCGGGGCGGCATGTGAATGTCTTGTGGGCGGTGTTGAGTTCCGCGATTTCTTCTTGACAATTTAGTAATCAAATGATACACATAACTCCACGCGTAATCGAATCTGATTGCGCCGCAAGCCGCCATTTGGCGGCTTTTCGCTTTTTTATGCGCTTTGGAGATTTCTAATCGCTTAAGATATGAATTATTAGAACTCGATGCAACTTGCTGAAAACACACGACCGGAGTCATTTCTAATCGCTAAATTTCACGGATTTTTTCAGAATCGAGTCCCATTTTCGCACATCGGCCTTTTGGAGCGAGTTTGTGCACCCTAATCGAACACAAAGCATTCATCGCGTCACTCAAACAGGAGCGTCGTTTCGGCCTTACGTAACAGAATCAACATCACTTAACAAGGCCGAGGCGAACAAAAGTCTAATCGGTACACAAAACGCCAGTCCCGAAATCCTAACCTCCACAAAACAAATCGCATCACGATTTCTAATCGGGACTAAAATGCGCTTTTTTACTTTGCTCCGTTGCAAGCCAGCTCTGGCTGCATTTCTTGTCGCTTTTCTCCTTCTGATCCCCCTGACGTCCGTGGCGCAAACGCAGCCGCTCGACTATCTCCTCGTCGGCGGACGCATCGTCGACGGCACTGGCTCTGCTCCACGGCGCGCCGACCTCGGTATTCGCGGCGACCGCATCGCCTTCATCGGCAACGCCGCCCCTGCGCACGTTCACGCAAAGCAAACTTTCTCCGCCAAAGGACTCATCATCTGCCCCGGCTTCATTGACCCGCATACGCACGCCGACGCCTACCTGAACGATCCCGTTCGTCGCAACAACTTGAACTACATCATGCAGGGCGTCACCACAGTCGTCGTCGGCAACGATGGCGGCGGACCCATCGACGTTGCCGCAGCGCTCGACAAATATCAGCACCAGAGAATCGGCACCAACGTAGCAATCCTCACCGGCTTCGGCACAATTCGCCGCGCGGCGATGGGCATGGTGGACGCGGATCCAACTCCCGCGCAGCTCGATCAGGAGCGCGCGTACGTGCGCAAAGCGATGGAGGGCGGCGCCTTCGGAATTTCGACGGGGCTTTTTTACGCGCCGCAAAGTTTTTCGAAAACTCCCGAAGTGATCGAGCTTTCAAAAGTCGCCGCGGAGTACGGCGGATTTTACGACACGCACATGCGCGATGAAGATTCCTATTCCATCGGTCTTCTTGGAGCGATTGACGAAACTCTCGAAATCGGTCGCGAGGCGCACATTCCTGTACACATTTCGCATATCAAAGCCCTCGGTCCCGAGGTGTGGGGAAAGAGCGTCCAGGCAATCGCGAAAATTAACGCGGCGCGCGCAGCTGGACAAAACATAACCGCGGCGCAGTATCCGTACACCGGCTCGGGTACAAGTCTGCCTGCCTCGCTGCTTCCTCCCTGGGCCCACGAAGGCGGCCAGCAGCAAGTGTCAACGCGTCTGAGCGATCCTTCGCAGCGTGACAAACTTCTCGTAGCGATCACGGAAAATATCAAGCGGCGCGGCGGCGCAAACACTCTTCTCTTCACTGACACGCGCGTGCCCGAGCTTTACACAAAAACTCTCGCGCAAGTCGCCGCAGAACGAAAAATGCCCACGCCGGAAACCGCGCTCGCTATTTTGCAAACATGCTCGAAAGACAAAACCTGGGACGCGCTTGGCGTGATTTCCTTCAATATGAGCGAACAGGACATCGACAATTTCATGCGCCAGCCCTGGGTGATGACCGATTCCGACGGCTCGCCCGGCCATCCACGTCTGTACGGAACGTTTCCGCGCAAACTGCGCCTGTACGTGTATCAGAAAAAACTAATCACACTTCCCTTCATGGTGCATGTCAGCACTGAAGAAACTGCAGAGCTGCTCGGCCTGAAAGATCATGGTGTGCTGCGCGAAGGAAACGTTGCCGACGTGATTGCCTTCGATCCTGCGACCGTCGCCGACAAGGCAACCTACGAGCATTCGCAGATTTTGTCCGTCGGCATGCAATATATTTTCATCAATGGCACACTCGCCGTGGACGCCGGCAAATACACCGGCGCCCTCGCCGGCCGCGCCCTGCGCCACAAAGCAGCACCAAGCACGAATTGAGCGGCGAAGCGATAGCGATGAAACGCGTTCTCACGCGGACCGTGATGTTCTTGGTGGCGGCTCTGGCCATCGTCTACTCGGCAGATTGGGGCGTGCTGCAACTGCGGATCAGGCGGCAGACGGCGTTTTCGAGCGTCCAGGTGAATCAGTTTCTGGTGGCACAGCTCAAGGGACACAGACAGGAATACTTTCACTGGGAACGGCGCAACAACCATGCGTGAGGGCGATTTTTCCGCATGAGGCGGATTCTCCGTGCTGGTGGCTGCGGCGGCACCCGATGCAGTGGAACGTGGCTGGCGTGATGATGCTTGAAGCGCGCCGCGAGCCGGCGGAAACGAATGGCTGTGAAGCGTCACACTACACAAAGTGCGATGGGATGAAGTATTCTGGTGCGCGGGTAAACGGAAGCAAGGCTCTCTAGCGACGGTAAGGCGACACGACAAAATAAAATGGCAGAAAACAAAATACGGGTGCTGATTGCAAAGCCGGGGCTGGACGGCCACGATCGCGGCGCGAAAGTGATCGCGCGAGCGCTGAGAGATGCGGGCATGGAAGTGATTTACACGGGGCTGCGGCAGACTCCCGAAATGATCGCGTCCGCGGCGGTGCAGGAAGATGTCGACGTGATCGGACTCTCGATTCTGTCCGGCGCGCACAATGCGCTGTGTCCGCGGCTGATGGAGTTGCTGAAAGAAAAAGGTATGAGCGATGTGACTGTCCTGATCGGTGGAATTATTCCCGAGGCCGACATTCCGGGACTTAAGAAGGCGGGAATCACGGAAGTTTTCTTGCCGGGCACGTCAACGCAAGACATTGTGGAATTTATTCGAAAGCGATTTCCCGCCAAGCAAAACGCGTGACCCACAGCCTCGTTCGCGCGCTCCTCGATGATACAATGCGGAGTTTCGGGTGGCTGGAGAAAAGTGGGTCGTTTGCGAGGACTCGCGTTGAGCAATTCTTTGATTGAAACGCAGATCAAAAAAGACTCTCCGGAATTTCAGAAAAACCACCGCGCGATGGTTGAGCGCCTGACGGAAATCAAAAATCAAGAAGAGCAGATTCGGTTGGGCGGTGGTACGAAGGCAATCGAGTCGCAACACAAGAAAAACCGGCTGACCGCGCGCGAGCGAATTGCGAAGCTCATCGATCCGGGCACGCATTTCTTCGAGCTGGGCCTCTACGCCGCTTTTGAAATGTACGAAGAGTGGGGCGGCGCTCCCGCGGCGGGAACAATCACCGGGCTAGGACGTGTTGCAGGCCGCCAGACCATGATCATCGCAAACGACGCGACCGTAAAAGCGGGCGCGTTTTTTCCGATGACGGCGAAGAAAGTGATCCGTGCGCAGAATATTTCCATCGAAAATCGCATTCCGACGATTTATCTGGTGGATTCCGCGGGTGTTTTTCTGCCCCTGCAGGAAGACGTGTTTCCGGACACGGACGATTTCGGACGCGTGTTTCGCAACAATGCCGTGATGTCAGCGATGGGGATTCCGCAAGTGACAGCGATCATGGGCATGTGCGTCGCGGGCGGCGCGTACTTGCCGGTGATGTGCGATCACATTTTGATGACCGAGGGCAGCGGACTTTTTCTTGCAGGGCCGGCACTGGTGCAGGCCGCAATCGGCCAGAAAAATTCGGCAGAAGAGCTTGGCGGCGCGAAGATGCACGCGCAAATCAGTGGCACGGTGGATTTTCGCGAGACGAGCGACGACGATTGCCTCGCGCGAATCCGCGCTCTGGTGGACAAGATTGGGCATCGTGCGGGCGCGCCGTTCGATCATCAGAAAACCGAAGCGCCGAAATATTCCGCGGATGAGATTTACGGAATTTTTTCCGGCGATGCGGCGAAACAATACGACATGCGCGAAATTATTGCGCGAATCGTCGACGGCAGCTGCTGGGAGGAGTATCGCGCGGAATATGGACAGACAGTAGTGTGCGGGTTTGCGCGAATCGGCGGATGGGCCGTCGGAATTGTCGCGAATCAGAAAAAGCATGTGCAGATTGCGGCGGCGGGCACAGGCGAGCGGCGCATGGAATTCGGCGGCGTGATTTATACGGAAGCGGCGGACAAAGCAGCGCGATTCATTTTGGACTGTAATCAGAATTTGATTCCGCTGATTTTCCTGCATGATGTGAACGGCTTCATGGTGGGCAAAGAGGCGGAATGGAGCGGAATTATTCGCGCGGGCGCAAAAATGGTGAATGCGGTAGCGAATAGCGTGGTGCCGAAGATCGCGGTGATTTGCGGCGGAAGTTTTGGCGCGGGACATTATGCAATGTGCGGGAAGGCTTATGATCCGCGATTCATTTTTGCTTGGCCCACGGCGCGTTACGCGGTGATGGGCGGTGACGCAGCGGCAGGCACGCTGGTCGAAATCAAAATCAAGCAGATGGAGCGCAGCGGAAAGAAATTGACGGAAAAAGAAAAGAAGGAACTGTTCGAAACGACGCGCGCGACGTACGAAAAACAGAGCGACGCGCGTTATGCTGCGTCGCGACTGTGGGTGGATGCGATTATCGATCCGGCGGAGACGCGCGAGGCAATCATTGAAGCCCTGGAAGCGGCGTCGCTGAATCCGGAGATGGCGGAGTTCAAGACCGGGGTCTTGCAAACGTGAAGAGTCGATTGCAGAACTCGCGATTCAGAAGGGCTATTGGCATTATGGCTTTACTGCTATGCGTTGCGGGTGCAACGCAGGCGCGACAAATTGCAGGTTCTGGAGATCTGGATACAGTTGATCTGACTCAAGCAGATTTATTTAGCCTTCCTGGCTGGCAACATAGGAACGTTGCGGTTGGCGGCTTCAATATCGGCATGACGAGATCGCAAGCTGCTCAGCTTGCGCAGGCTCACGGTTGGGTGCTTCGTCCAGATACGCCTCCCAGGAAGGCGGCGGCATTGAAAGGGCCGTGCGTTGAATCGTCATGTGGCGTTCATGAAGCACAAGGTAATTGGATCGGTCTGGATCTCGGCTTCGATGCGGCCAATCACATAAACATCATCAAGGTTTCGTTTCCCACGGATGCGGATCCTCAGGTAATGCGAGTCAACATTGTCCGACAGTTCAATGGTCTGACGCGCGAATTTTTCAGTCACTATTCGGATGATCTGCGGAACCGTGTCCTTGGGAAGATTGAAGGCAAACGCCGGGAATCAGCACACTCCGCTCCTTTTGCGTACGTCGAGTATGACTATCCTTCCTTAGGTTTGGTCGTGCACACAACAGTAGACACACGAGACAATCCGGCGAAGCCCTTTGACCTCGAAGTTGATTTCAGGGCGCGTCAATGAATTCAGTTGAGCAGCGCATGTCATGATGGAAAAGGAACAGACAATAACTGTAGTTGAATGTCCGCGGGATGCATGGCAGGGATTGCCGCAGATTATCCCTACACAGACGAAGATCGACTATCTGAGCCGGCTAGTGTCGCTGGGTTTTCGTCACTTTGATGCGGTGAGTTTTGTTGCGCCGAAATACGTTCCGCAAATGGCGGACAGCGAAGAGGTGATGGCAGGGTTGATCGAGCGACTTCCTGCTGATAAAGCGGCGCCGGAAATTATTGGAATTGTGGTGAACGAGCAAGGATTGAAGCGCGCGCTCGCGACGCGGGGCGTAACTACGATTGGTTATCCGTATTCGATTTCAGCGTACTTCCGGCGCGCAAACGCGAACATGACGCGCGCGGAATCCCGCGCACTGGTGGAAACGCTGCAGAAAGAAACAAAGAACGCGAAACGGAATCTGGTCGTGTATATCTCGATGGCCTTTGGGAATCCGTACGACGAGCCATGGGGCCCCGAAATTGTGGAAGACGCGCTGGTATGGTTGAAAGACATTGGCGTGCGGACCGTTTCGCTGGCGGATACGGTGGGCGCTGCGTCGCCGCATGACGTGGCGGCGCTTTTCAGCGCTGTGAAAAATTGCGTGACGGGAGTGGAGATCGGCGTTCATTTGCACAGCACTCCTGATGGCGCAGCGGAAAAAGTGCTGGCAGCGTTCGAAGCAGGATGCCGCCGATTCGACGGCGCGCTGACAGGACTCGGCGGATGTCCTTTTGCGGGCGACGAATTAGTGGGGAATATTCCAACGGAGACTGTGCTCGCGACTTTAGCAGCGCGAGGCGTCGCAACAGGCGTGGACACAAAAGCACTGGCGCTTGCGTGCGCGATTACGGGGGAAATTCGGAAGACGTACGGTCACGAAGTTGGCGCACCAAAACCGAACTGAAACCTGACCATGACCTACAGCACATTGCAATTCGCAGTGGAAGGTGAACTGGCGACGATTACGCTAAATCGTCCGGACAAGCGCAACGCGATTTCGCCGGAAATGATCGACGATCTCATGGGCGTTCTGGATGAAGCAGAGCGCTGCGCTGCGCGCGTGGTCATATTGACGGGAGCGGGGAGCGCGTTCTGCGCCGGGATGGATTTGGAAGCGCTGCGCAATCTGGCGACGCAAACGCAAGAGCAGCATGCGGCCGATGCAGAACATATGGGTAAGATGTTTTATCGCGTGTACCGTTTTCCGAAACCGCTGATTGCTGCGGTGAACGGGCCGGCGATTGCGGGCGGCACTGGCCTGGCTACGCTCGCCGATTTTACTTTGGCTGTACCAGAAGCAAAATTTGGATATACGGAGGCGCGCATCGGGTTTTTGCCCGCGGCAGTGTCGGTTTTCCTGTTGCGGCAAGTGGGTGAAAAAATCACACGGGAGCTTTTGCTCACTGGAAGAATCTTTGATGCAGCGGAAGCGCATCGCCTTGGATTGGTCACGGAAATTGTGGCGGCAGACAAATTGATGGATGCTGCACGCGAACTGGGGCGCACGCTTGCGGCGCTGAGTCCGACGAGTTTGACGATGACGAAGCGGCTGATTTTGCGATGGAATGAACACGAAATCCAACGCGATCTGGCCGTTGCGGTTCGCGAAAGCGCTGAGATTCGCCGCACGGCTGATTTTCGCGAAGGGCTTTCGGCGTTTCTCGAAAAGCGCCCACCGCGCTGGCAAGGCAGCAAGCAGTAACGCGGCCAGTTGCGGCGTGTACAATCGCAGCGCGAACTCCGGCTAAAACAGTTCGCGAGTCTGTTACACTTTCCCTTCTTTGCTTAGGAGACCAAAAGTACAAATATGCCTGCCAGCGGAGAAACGACGGTGCGCGTGCGCTATGCGGAAACGGATCAGATGGGCGTGGTCTACTACGCGAACTTTTTCGTGTGGTTCGAAGTGGCGCGCGTGGAGTTGATGAGGCATTTGGGATTCAGTTACAAGCAAATGGAAATCGAGGACGACAGTTTCGTGGTCGTAGCAAAAGCGAGCTGCACGTACAAGCGGCCGGCGAAATTTGATGATGTGATCCGGATTCGCACGCACGTTTCGGATTCGCGGAAGCGCACAATCACTTTCAATTATGAGGTCTTCAAGGAGGGGGCGGATTCGGTGATCGCCACGGGAGAGACGCTGCACGTGATCTGCGACAAAAACGGCCGGCCAAAGAGTCTGCCAGAAAAATACCGCAAATACTTTCCGCTGACGCCTTCAGACAGCACAGCGGCCGCGAGGAGCGCACACCGATGAACAAAAAAAACGTGGCGCTCACAGGAAACGACCTCACGCTTGGGCAGCTTTATCAAATTGTTTATGAAGGCTTCGAAGTCACGCTTGCGCAAGAGGCGCGCGAGCGGATGGAGGCTTCCCGCGCAGTGGTCGAAAAACTGGGCGCGGGCGAGGCCGCAGTCTACGGCGTGAACACGGGATTCGGCGCGCTGGCGTCGGTGCGAATTCATCGCGATCAGGTAAGCGAATTGCAATTCAATTTGGTGCGCAGCCACGCATGTGGAGTGGGCGCTCCGCTTGGCGAAGACGAAACGCGCGCGATGCTCTTGTTGCGCGCAAACACGCTGGCGAAGGGCTTCAGCGGAGTGCGACCCGTGGTGGTGGAGACGCTGCTGGATATGCTCATGCGCGGCGTGCTTCCCGTGATTCCTTCGCAGGGTTCGGTTGGCGCTTCGGGTGATCTGGCGCCGCTCGCGCATCTCGCGCTGGTGGCGATTGGCGAAGGTGAAGCGCTTTACAAAGGATCGAGGATCGCCGGCGCAGAGGCAATGCAGCAGGCAGGCATCGCGCCCCTGAAACTCGAGGCGAAAGAAGGTCTGGGCCTGTTGAACGGCACGCAAGGGATGCTGGCGCTGATTTCGCTGGCGCTGCGCGAAGCCGAAATGCTGATCGATACTGCAGATGTTGCCGCAGCGCTTTCGCTCGATGCACTGCGCGGCACTCCGGCTCCGTTCGACGAACGCATTTCGAGAATTCGGCCTTACCCAGGGCACGCCCTTACTGCTCGAAACCTGACGCACTTGAATCGCGGAAGCGAGATTCGTGAATCGCATCGCTCGCCAGAAAAAGATCCGCGCGTGCAGGATGCGTACAGTTTGCGTTGCACGCCGCAAGTGCACGGCGCGGTGAGAGATTCACTGTCGCAGGTGCGCACCACGCTTTCCATCGAACTGAACAGCGCAACGGATAATCCGCTCGTGTTCGCCGACTCCGGAGAGATGATCAGTGGCGGAAATTTTCACGGGCAGCCTCTAGCGATGGCCGCGGACCAAACGGCGATTGCATTGGCCACGCTGGCGGGAATTTGTGAGCGGCGCATCGACCACATGACGAATCCGCACACAAGCGGTCTGCCGGCGTTTTTGACGCCGGATCCGGGACTGAATTCGGGATTTATGATCGCGCAGGTAACCGCGGCAGCTTTAGTCACTGAAATGAAAGCGCTGGCAACGCCGCATTCGGTGGATTCGATTCCCACGTCGGGCAATCAGGAAGATTACGTGTCGATGGGAATGAGCGGCGCGCGGCGTTTGCGGCGAATGCTGGATGCACTGGCGAATGTGATTTCCATCGAATTGCTATGCGCGGCGCAAGGTATTGATTTTCAAGCGCCGCTGCAAACCGGAACGGAGTCGCGCAAAACGTTCGCGCTGATCCGGTCGGTGTCGCCGGTCGTGGCGAAAGACCGCGCGCTTGCGCCGGACATTTCGGCTGTAACGCAGCTCATTATGCGCGGAGAGTTTCAGAAGATTCTGCGGTAACGCCCTGCCTGATTTCAAAAACTTCTCGCTCGATTACTTCAACGCGCGCTGAAGAAATTTCCCGAAACGCCAGCCGGCAATCCATTTGAACGGCGCTTCGCCCAACGAATAGTGCCCGCACGGAAGACACAGGATCTTGCAATCTACTTCGTTTGAGCGTATCGACGCGAAGAAATCCTCGGAAAATTCGTCGGCAAATGTAGGATCGTAGCGACCGCTGATGGCGAGGAGCTTCTGCCCAGTTCCGCGCAATTTCGAAATGTATGGCATGGGACTAATTGGCGCCCAATAGTAACGGGTCTCATCTTCGGAAAGGTTCGCGCGCATCGTTTCCCACACGTGAATTGTGGTCAAGCCATTCGCGACAACATCTCCAAAATAGCTGGAGACGTGAAGCAGCGCCGCAGCGCGAATGAGCGGTTCGTGAGAAGCGGTGATGCAGGAGATGCATGAGCCCAGGCTGGTCCCGAGAATTCCGAGAGGGCCGTAGCCCCGCATTTTGAGCCAGCGCAGACAGCAACGCGCGTCGCAAACGCACTGGCGATTTGCCTGCAATGTGAGGCCGACATTTGCGCCGACAATCTGATCGGCACGCGAATGGCCGGCAGCGGTACGTTTATCGTGATAGGGTAAGCTGAGGCGCAGCGCCGTGATTCCGAGACGATTGAGCCAGCGGCAGATGTCCACGTGCGCGGAGTAGTCCGCATTCCACTGCGGCAACACGACAATAGCGGGGCCGTTCGTGCGTTTGTTTGCGGAAAAGAGGCGCGCGTGGACGCGGTTGTTTTCAGTCCAGGGCGAACGGATCGCGCTCGTGAATTCCAGTTCGCCGCTCCAAAGAGCGCCGCTTGGCGGAACTTTCAATTCATAATCGGCAGGAGTTTCGCACGCAAACCATGCATCGCTATCGGCGAGAGTCTCTTCGACGAACCGGCGCAAAAATGCGCGAGAATCCGGTTCGTCCGGGCGGCCGCCGATGTGCTCGATTCCCCATGCGAAAGGCAACGAACGGCGGTTGGGCTCGGCAGCCCAGCGCTTGTGCTCGTAGCGGCGAATTTTCTGTTCAAGGTAGCTCACCGGAGAATGCAATATAGCGCATGCGCAGTGGAGCGGCAAAAATGTCGCGGGGACGCTCATATGGCAACGGGTCAAAAATGCAAGCACATCGCACAAAAAAACGTGCGAAGAGGAAGAAAACTTATTGATTTGATCCAGCTTTCGGCATGGCTAAAGCCATGTCCATGAAGCCACCACAACGCGTTCTTCGAGAACAAGTTAGGCATCGGGCACGGGTTGCGCTGCAAACATTGAGGCGCGCGCACGCTTGTGGCAGAGTCAGAAGATGCTTCCGGCGTCGATGATCGCCGTCTTTGTGTTCCTGTTCGGGCTGATTATCGGCAGCTTTCTGAACGTGTGCATCAGCCGCCTGCCCGAAGGAAAATCGGTCGTGCGGCCCGGTTCGCGATGCCCCCTATGCGGCAAACACATCAAGCCTTACGACAACATTCCCGTCCTCAGCTATTTCTTTCTCGCAGGGAAATGCCGCAACTGCAAAGCGAAGATTTCTCCTGTTTATCCAGCGGTCGAGCTGCTGACTGCGTTTCTTTTCCTGGCGTGTTATCTGATGTTCGGAAACTCGCTCCTGACCATCAAATGGGCGGCGTTTTCCGCAATTCTTGTGGTGCTGATTTTTACAGACTGGCGCGAGCGCATCTTGCCGGACGTAGTGAATTTCACGGGCTTGGGAATCGCGCTGGCAATCAGTTTTTTTGTGCGGCCTGAAGATGGCACAGCGGCGTGGCTGGCGAACCGGATGTTCGATTTTCCGCCGCCCGCACCCGTGATTTCGTTTGCCGATGCAGTTATTGGCGCCGCTGTTGGCGGCGGCCTGCTCTGGCTGGTTGGCGAAGGTTATTTCCGGCTGCGCGGCCGTGAGGGCATGGGATTCGGCGACGTGAAAATGATGCTCATGGCCGGCGCATTCTTAGGCCTGCGGCGAACCATCCTGACTATTTTTGCAGGCTCGCTGTTGGGCGCGGTCCTTGGAATGATTTTCATTCTCGCGTCGCGGAAGAAATCGACTTACGAATTACCTTTCGGCACATTTCTCGGCGCGGCGGCGCTTTTCGTAGTGTTTTTTGGCACGCCGGTGGTCACGTGGTATCAGTCGCTGTTCATGATCCGGTAAGACGCGAATGGAATTCACCATATCTCTTTGCGTTTTCGCTCCGGCGAGCTCGTCTTTCCATCTGGAAATGGGCATCGCGCTAGCCTTTCTTGCGCTTATTTTCCTGGTTGTCGTTGGGGCTTTCATCGCGCTGCGGCGCTCGGTTTTGAACCAACGAAAAACGTCCAAACAATCCCAGGAGACATTTCGGGTGAACGCGGAAAATCCCTCGGCATTCATGACGGCTTCGATGCAGGGAGTGATTCAGCGTCTACGCGAACAAGAGCAGGAACTGGCGCGTCTGCATCAACTGGAAAAAGAGCGGGCGCAAGAGACGGAACGGTTGAGCGAAGCAGTCACCCGCAACATGCCTGCTGGATTGCTGCTCGTAAGCGCAACCGGAACCATCAGCTCGGCGAATCCCGCTGCTGAAAAAGCACTCGGTATTCGCGGTCTGCAATACAGGCGTTACACAGAAATTTTGGGCGCGGATTCGCCGCTGGCGCAGATGCTCACAGCATGCCTTCGCGACGGGCAAACCTTCCAGCGCGACGAAGTGCCGCATGTCACATCGTCAGGCGAGCTTCGGAAATTGGGCGTAACCATTTCGCCGATCTATCGGGCAGTGCGCAACACGGTCGCTGCCGGCCCGGCGGCTCCTCCCGAGGCGAAATTGACGGGAGCGCTTTGCCTGATGAGCGACCTGACCGAGCTCGCGACGCTGCAAAAGCAGATGCGCTGGAAAGAAAATCTGGCGGCACTCGGGGAGATGTCGGCGGGAATCGCGCATGAATTCAAAAATGCACTGGCGACAATCTCCGGCTACGCGCAAATGATTCACAACGAGGCTCCATCGGGTGAGATGGGCGAATGCGCGGGAAAGATAATCGAGCAGACGCGCTCGCTTACGCACGTGGTTACGGAGTTTCTGCGCTTTGCACGCCCGCTTGACCTCGCGCAAGAAGACTTTGCTCTCTCCGGCGTGGTCGAGCAAGTCGTTGAAGAAGTTGGCGCCGCTCTAAGCAGCGTCACGATTCGCACCGATGGCGTTTTTGTGGAGGTTTCGGGTGATTCTGGCCTTCTCCGGCAGGCGCTGCTCAATCTCATTCGCAACGCTGCCGAGGCGGCCTCGTCGAACGGTCACCCCGGCGAGGTTACGATTTCGGGATACGAAGAAACGTACGGCGGCAAACGCTGGCAACGCGTAGCGGTGCGGGATAATGGGCCCGGAATAACTGCCGCGGACATGGACAAGATATTCGTTCCGTTCTTTACTACGAAAACGAGTGGAACAGGCTTAGGGCTGGCCGTCGTTCAGAAGATTGCCCTCCAGCATGGAGGAAGGGTCGAAGCACACAACCAGCCCAAAGGGGGCGCGGAATTCGATCTATGGTTACCTTTGCGATAGTACCGGCCTCTGGTCCAATTGCCAAAGGCGACGCAATGCATCTAAATTAAAGAGAACAAAGGACAATACCCAAGGGATTGAATCTGAACGAGAACCCGTGAGGTGAAAGCTCATGCGAAAAGCAATCTGGCTGGCAGCGATTCTTATGATTTTTGCAACGCCGCAATTTGCTAGCGCGCAGCAGGCGTCGCAGCCTACGCAAACATCACAACCGGCGAACAAGCAGGCCGCTTCGCAATCAGCGACGAACACCGCAACGCCACAGCCGCAGTCCCTCGCAGAAGCCGCACGCAAAGCCCGGGCCGCGGAGAAGACCGCACCGAAGGCACCCACGGTTTTTACGAACGATAACATTCCGACAGCGTCCACAGGCGTCTCCGTCGTGGGACAGGCCCCCACAGCAGCATCAAAGGCGTCCGCGAATGCCAGAACACAGGATGGAGCGGGCAAGGGCGATGAGGCTGCTTGGCGCCAAAAATTCTCCGACGCGCGGCACAAGATCGATCAGGACAAGGCTGATCTCGCGGTTATGCAGCGCGAACTGGGAGAGCTGAATCTTCAGTACTATCCGGATCCCACAGAGGCAATGAAGCAGTCCGTCAGCCGCAGCGACATCGACAAGAAACAAAAAGCCATTGACGATAAGCAAAAACAGCTCGCTGCTGATGAGCAAGCTTTGTCCAATCTGGAAGACGAGCTTCACAAAGCAGGCGGCGACGCGGCTTGGGCCAGAGAGTAGCGCAAGACGATGGAAGCAGTCCTGCTTGTTGAAGACAAAACGGAATTGCGCGCAATGTTGCGCAAGGCACTGGAAAAAGCAGGATACGCAGTTGACGAGGCTCCTGACGGCACTTCCGCAATTGAAAAAGTTCGCGCCCGCCGTTACTTGACCGTTCTCACGGACCTAAAACTTCCCGGCGCATCGGGACTCGATGTATTGCGCGAAGCGCGCCGCGCCGATGCGATGATTCCCGTGATCCTCATTACGGCATACGGCTCGGTGGAAGAGGCCGTCACAGCCATGAAAGATGGAGCGTTCGACTTCATTCAGAAACCGGTCGAGCTCGAACACTTGAAGCTGCTGGTTGGGCGCGCGACGCGGCAGCAAGAGCTTCTACGCGAAAACCTGCTGCTTCGCGAGGAGTACGCACAGCGCTACGGCTTCCCGCGCATCGTGGGCGAAGATCCATCGATGCAATCGGCAAGCCAAATCGTGCAGCGCGTCGCACCGACGGATTCGACGGTTCTGCTGCTCGGGGAGAGCGGGACAGGGAAAGAACTCTTCGCGCGCGCGTTGCATCATTTGAGCAAACGCCAGGGAAATTCCTTCGTAGCTCTGAACTGCGCTGCCATTCCCGAGGGGCTGGTCGAGAACGAACTCTTCGGCCACGAGCGCGGCGCATACACGGGCGCAGGCGCGCGCAAGATTGGCAAACTGGAATTAGCGCATCGCGGCACGATATTTTTGGATGAAATTGGCGAACTTCCGCCGGCCATTCAGGCAAAGCTGCTACGCGTGCTCGAAGAAAGGCGTTTCGAGCGCGTCGGCGGAACGCAAGCGATCGACGTGGACGTGCGCATCATTGTCGCGACGAACAAGAACCTGCAATCTGCGGTGGAGCAGAAGACTTTTCGCGAAGACCTATATTTCCGCATCGCCTCGATCCCGATAACGATTCCGCCGTTGCGTGACCGCGGCGATGACGTGACTTTGCTGGCAGAACATTTTCTGGAGCGCTTCCGGCGCGAATTCCGCAAGCCTGGGCTGCAATTCAGTGAAGCGGCTGTTGCGCGAATGTGCGGCTATCACTGGCCGGGCAATGTGCGCGAACTTCAAAACACGGTGGAGCGCGCGGCGATTCTCGCAGACAGTGAAGTGATCGAGGCTGAAACCCTGCAACTGCCTTCGCCGCGCCCCGGCGCGAAGGACATGCCTCCCGGGATGTTGAACGAGGAGTTTCTGTGGGATGGTTCGCTCGAAGACGTCGCGCAGCGAGCCGTGAATCACGTCGAACGATTCAAGATCGACACAGCGTTGCGCGAAGCGAAATGGAACAAATCACGCGCGGCGGAAAAACTCGGCGTTTCGTACAAGACTTTGTTGCATAAAATTCGCGCGCTAGGGCTCGAAAATTAGCCGTTGCGCTCGGCTTTGTGCAGCGCAACCGCACCGAATGTCCAGCGTTCGTGTTCCACGTTCTTGAAACCCGCCTGCTCCATCCAGCTTCGCAAGATTTCAGGAGGCGGAAATTTCTCCACCGAGCTTGGCAAATAGGAATAAGCCTCGCCGCTTCCGGAAATTATGCCGCCGATTCTTGGCAAAATGCGCGTGAAGTAAAACCGATACAGCGACGCGAGCGGGCCACTCTCTGGCTCGCAGAATTCCAAAATGGCAAGCATGCCCCCCGGACGCAGCACGCGGCGAATCTCGAGCAGGCCGCTTCGGTAATTTGCAAGATTTCGGAAGCCGAACGCCGTGGACACCAAATCAAAACTCGAATCGGCAAATGGAAGAGCGAGTGCGTCGGCGCCCAGGAAAGAGACCTCTGCGTTGCGCTCGGCGTTTTTTCTTCCAGCTAATTCGAGCATGGGCAGCGCGAAATCTGCGCCAATCAGGCCCGCGGCATTCGTGCCGCGTGATCTGCGTGTTTCCCTAGCAAACGCAAAAACCAAATCGCCGGTTCCACAACACAGATCAAGGACGCGAGCATCAGGATTCCGCAAGATGGAAGCGAAACGGCTGGCAACGCGCTTACGCCACAGATTGTCGAAGGAAGCGGAAAGGAAATGGTTCAGGAAATCGTAATGCGGCGCGATGCGGCCGAACATTTTACGTACTTGCACGCCGGCTTCGCGTTCATTTTGCAAACCAACGGGCCGCGTTCCCGGAAGCGGAGTAGCCACCGCAGCTCTCTCGTTCTCCTTGCGGGCATGGCCGGCGCGCGCCACTACACTTCCCTTGATGCGTTGGCGTAGATTGCGGGCAGGTCGTGCCAGACTTCTGCGACGAGATGATCCGCCACGTTAACGCTAATTTGCGCATTCCCGATCGCCCGCGGCAGCACCCACCCAACGCGTCCGCTACGCGATTTCTTGTCGCCCGCGATTGTTTGGAGCAGTTGGGCCGCTGAGATGCGCGGCAAGGCAGGTAGTTGGCCGCAGCGGGCGATGAGCGACGAGATTCGCGTTGCATCCTGCTTCGGCAGCAGCTCCATTATGACTGCGAGCTGAGTCGCGCCGAGCATTCCCCACCCGACTGCTTCGCCATGCAGAAAGTGCTTATATTCCGTTAAAGTTTCAAGCGCGTGGCCAATCGTGTGACCGAAATTCAATATCTGGCGCAAGCCGCTTTCGCGTTCGTCTTTGCTCACAACATCTGCTTTTTGCCGCGCGCCGCGCTCGATCACCCATTCGAGTAAGCGCATGTTCATGCCTAACAGCTTCTCCAATTCACGCTCGAGAAAATCGAACAGCTCCGCATCGCCAATCACGCCGTACTTGACGACTTCATAGAGGCCAGAGCGAAACTGCCGCGCCGGCAACGTGCGCAACAACAGTGGGTCGGCAATCACGAATTCCGGCTGATAAAAAATGCCGACGAGATTCTTGCCTTCGGCGAGATCCACACCGGTCTTGCCGCCGATTGCGCTGTCGACCTGCGCAACCAGCGTCGTCGGCACATGCACGATGCGCACGCCGCGCAGATAACTCGCTGCCGCAAAACCGGCAACGTCGCCTACAACTCCGCCGCCGACGGCAACGAGCAAAGCACGGCGGTCGGCACGAGCGCGTGCCAGCTTGCGGCAAATCCGCTCCACGGTCGCTAAGCGCTTTGCGACTTCCCTGTCGTCAAAAAGCACGAGACAACGGTGCGAATCCCGCAAGGCCCGCGTGACTTCCTTGCCACAGGATCGCCACACACGGGGCGAGGACAGCACGAAAACATCGCCGCCGTCGCGCAGCTTTTCCACGAGTGGGCGCAGCCGTCCGAGCGCACCGCGTTCGCACACTACGGCATAGCTCGCTGAGGCAGTCTTTACCTGAATTGTTTTCACTGCGCGAATTTCTTCTGGAGCGCGTCGACACTGGCGAGCATCACATGGCCCACAATCGCGAGGTTTTTTGCGCTGATTTTGTCCATCGTATCTTGCGGAGTGTGCCAGTAACCTTCGGCGATGTAATCATCCAAATCGATCAAATCCGCGGCCGGAACCTTCTGCTCCAGAAACGGATCGTGGTCGTCCGAAGCAGCGGTCGATTGTGAAACGAAAACGTTTTGATAGCCGAGCTTCGCCGCCGTCGTCCAGATCAAATCGACGAGCCATGGTGTGGAACTGTTCTCTTTCTTCATCGTCAGATTTTTTTGTCCGATCATGTCTGCCAAGATGACAGCCTTCACGTCTTTCAACTGACCATCGAGTTGCATTTTCGCCGCCAACTCGCGGCTCCCGTAGGTATGGTCATTGTTCGTGTCCCAATTCACTACGGCTTCTTCGCCATCGAGAAACGCCATCCAAATTGCGAGCTGGGGTTTTTGACGACACAAATGGCGCGCCAGTTCGAGCATCAAGCCCGTCGAAGAACCCCCGTCTTCCGCGCCCACAAAGTCAGCCAGGCGTTTGGTATCGTAATGCGTCATCAGCAAGATGATGCCCTTTTTCGTACCCGGAACTTTAGCGATGATGTTTTGCATCGCGATCGCGCCCACCGGCGTCTGCGCGTGAAAATTGTCTTCGTCGATCTGGCAACCGTCGCCGTGCAATTCGGAATAGATATAGCTCTGCGTTTGCTTGATGGCGTCGGACCCGGAAGGGTGCGGACCGAAACTCACGAGTTTCGCTGTGTAATCATAGGCGCGCTGGCCGTCAAATCCTCCGGTCTGCTGCGCTGGAGGCGCCTGGTCTTGCGCGTCCAAACTGGTAGAAGTCGCAGAAGTATTCGCTGATACGGTTGCGCTTCCATGCCCGCAGCCAGCGGCGCACGTTAGCGCAGCAATCGCAACCCACAAACGCAAATTGACCATGCTAATGCGCTCCTTCGCGGGCCATCTCCCGCTTTCGCTTGCTTCGAAACACCATATAAGAAACACCGATACCCACAAAATATAAGGCTATCATCGGCGACATGAAAATAAGCATGGTCGTCGCGTCCGGTGTGGGTGTCACGATCAAAGCAATGATCGAGATAATTAAGATCGCATAACGGACGTTCTTCCATAACCACTGCGGAGTCACGATTCCAAACATCGAAAGCACAAAAATCAGAACGGGCAGCTCGAAGATTGCGCCCAGCCCAACCATGACGATCAGTATCAGGTCGAAGTACTCATTGATATCGATCATGGGCTGAAGAGGTAGTGAGCCTTCAAAACCGATCAGGAACCTCAGTACGTACGGAAGCAAGATGAAGTAACCAAACGCAATACCGGCAAGGAACAGCAGGACAGACGACACAATGAACGATGCAACCGCTTTCCGCTCGTGTTTATAAAGGCCAGGCGCAACGAAAAGCCAAATCTGGTATAGGACGACCGGGAGTGCAAGCACGATTCCAAGATAGAAACCTAGCGAAATCAGCAAATTGATAGGCCCTGCAGGGGCCGTGTAGATCAGCTTAGGAGGAAAGTGCGCCTGCTCCAGAGCGATTACCATCGGACGCGAAACGATACCGATCACAGATTTGGAAATCGCGAAGCCGATGAGGAAGCCCACGCCGATGGCAATTGCGGAGTAGATCAGGCGCTTCCGAAGATCGGCCAGATGTTCAAACAGCGACATCTTGCCGCCATCTTCTTCTTCCGTTCGGGCTGCGGGTAATTCTGGCGGGCTAATCGCCATTTCGGGGTTTCTCGGAGGTTGGTTCGGAGAAAGCTGGCTCCGTCGTCGATGGGGGATCGCCCGCGGATTCCGGATGCGGTTCGACCAGTGGTGGCGCGGGCGGCAGAATCGTATTTGAACGGGCCTGCTGCACCTTCATGTCGCTCACGCGCGTTTCGCGCTCCAAATCGCGCATATGTTCTTCAAATCCGGCCTTTAGATCACCTGTGGCGCGCTTAAATTCCGCCATGACTTTGCCAATGTTCCTGGCAAGCTCCGGCAGCTTGTCGGGGCCAAAGACAATCAAAGCAACCAGAAAAACAATTATGAGATGGGGCACGCTAAACATTTTTTCGCGCGCAAGAACCTTCTTCGGCATCTTAGAAGAGGCGGCTGCGCGTGTCAAACCGCCTAAGAATCTATGTTATACTGTGTTTAGAACTCAAGAAAGGCGGCCCGCAACCCCGCTTATGAATCCCAGGCAACGTGACGAGGTACCAATGGAATCTTCCAAGCGCGGGGCCTTCCTTCTGGCAGCCATTCTCATCATTGCAGCGCTTATGGGTGGCCTTTACGGCCCATCCCTCAAGGCCACAGCGGCGGGCGCTACGGATTTGCAGCAATCCGTCGAGAGTTTTGGCCGCGTTCTGTCTATCGTCCAGCAAAACTATGCCGAACCAATCGACACCGACAAAATGGTTTACGACGGTGCGATTCCGGGGATGCTGCACGTTCTGGACCCACACTCAAACTTTTTCGACCCCAAGGAATGGTCGCTCCAGATGGAGGAGCAACGCGGGAACTACTATGGCGTTGGGATGACCATCGTTCCCATAGAAAACCGCGTCGAAGTCGTTTCGCCGTTTCCTGGATCCCCGGCAGACCGCGCCGGCATCAAGCCCGGCGATGTAATCGTCAAGGTCGACGGCAAGGACACCACTACGATGCCGTCGCCCCAGGTGGCAGACTTGCTAAAGGGAGCCAAAGGAACAGTAGTTACCATAACTCTCAGCCGCGAAGGTTCAACCAAGCCGGTTGTTGTCAATGTGATGCGCGACGAGATCCCCCAGTCAGCGGTCCAAATTGCCACCGTGCTGAAACCGAATATCGGATATGTCCGGGTTACGGCGTTCACGTCGGAGAACACAAGGGACGACTTGGCGGCCGCACTAAAGAAAATCGGCTACCCGCATTTAGACGGCCTGATCCTCGATCTCCGCGGCAATCCGGGCGGCTTGCTCATGCAGGCGGTCGGCATGGCGGATATGTTCCTCACGAAGGACCAACTGGTTGTCTCGCATAAAGGCCGCGAATCGCCGGAGCGCCGCTACTACGCTCTGAAAGGCAACGGCGGCGATGACATCCCGATGGTCGTGCTGATCAACGGCGGCTCGGCATCCGCGTCGGAAATCGTATCGGGTGCGCTTCAAGATCACGACCGTGCGCTGATTGCCGGAACGCGCAGCTTCGGTAAGGGGCTCGTGCAAACCCAGTTGCCAACGGACAATGGCACAGCCCTGCTGCTCACGACCGCTCGTTACTACACTCCAAGCGGCCGGTTGATTCAGCGCGATTACAAAGACGTTTCAATTTACGATTACGAATTCAACCGTCATCCGAACAAAGAGACTGAAGTGAAGCTGACCGACAGCGGCCGCAAAGTGTACGGTGGCGGCGGAATCACTCCGGATGTGGATGACCAGGCGCCGACGCTCAATCAATTCCAAACATTGTTGCTTGAACGGAATGTCCTCTATCCTGTCGACCTTGGCATCGGCGATTTCACGCGCTACTTCATGGGCACGCATCCTACGATACCCAAGGATTTCACTCCGGATGATGCCGTAATGTCGCAGTTCCTGTCGTTCCTTAATCGCGAGGACATCAAGTACACGCAGGACCAAATTCGCGAAAACTCAGACTGGATCAAAGATCATATCGAGCGAGAAGCGTTGAGCTACACGTATGGAATTCAAGCGGGATACAAAGCCTCGGTCGATCACGATCCTCAAATTGCAAAGGCCCAGGAACTCATTCCGCAGGCACGCGCGCTCTACGATAATGCGAAGAAAATCGTCGCCGAACGCCAAGCTGCCGAGGACTCTCCTCAACAATAGTTGGAGTGATTCAGGAGCTTTCTGCCCAGCTTACTGGCTGGGCGGAATCGTTTCACCCTTCACCAGTACGCGCTCGAAGAAATTCTCCGTCGCACTGTAGGCTTTGATCCACGTCTTCCACATCAGGAAGCCGTGGATTTCATCCGGAAATACGATCTGCTCGAACGGGACGTGATCCGCTCGCAAGCGCTGCCCCAAATCCACCATCTGATCGAATGGCACGTTGCGGTCGTCATCGCCCTGAATCAGCAGCACCGGGGATTTCCACGTGTCGATTGATGCGTTTGGCGACGAACTGAACGCCAGCTTGATGGCCTGGCCCATATCCGGCGCATCCTCGCTCTGCCTTGCGCGCCGTCCGCCAGAAATCAAGGCCGACCAGTCGTGCACGCCGTGCATGTCGACGCCCGCCTTGTAAATATCAGAATTTCGTGCCAGCCCCATTGCCGTGAGAAATCCTCCGTACGAGCCGCCCCACAACCCAATCTTGTTCGGATCGACAATCGAAAGCCCTTGCAGGTATTTCCCTGCCGCGACGATATCCTTGTATTCCGAAGCGCCGCGCCAGCCGCCATCCGCCGGCTCGCGAAACGCGCGGCCATACATGATTCCGGTGCGGTAATTCACCGAAAGCACCACGAATCCCTTGCTGGCCAGATACTGATTTTCCGCGTACGCGTAGTGGTAGTAGTCCATGGGATGGAAGCCAAGCATCATCTGGCGGATCGAGCCGCCATGCATGAACACAAGAGCCGCGCCTCGCTCGATCCTTCCGTGCGGCACAAAAAGCTGTCCATGAATTTCGAGGCCGTCTTCACTCTTGAAGATGACTTGCTTGGGCGTTACCAGGTCTCGCGAAGGATAGTCGCTCGCCAATGCTTCGCGCGCGATCATGTCGCGTGCGCCTGACGTAATTCGATAGGGCATCGCAGGAGAAGTAGCGCTCGATCCCAAGCAAACGATCTGATTCTCAACGCCCGTCTCCACTGGGGCCCATTCGATAGTCTCCCCCTTTGTCAGCGATTCAGGAGTGCCGCCGTCAACGCGCACGCGCCAAATGTGCCGACGGTCGACATCATTCTGATTGGACGAATAAAGGAGCATTCTGCCATCCGGACTGAGTGTGACGTCTTTCACGTCGAAATCGCCCGGCGTGAGCAGCGCCGCATCTCCGCCGTCTGCTGAAACGGAATACAGGTGATTCCTTCCGTCTTTCTCAGACGAAAACGCGATTCGATTGCCTGCCGCATAGTGAAACGAATCCTCTTCGGTCAGCTCCGGTATGGAATCGTCCATCGTGTCGCCACTGCGCCAAACTTGATGTGCGTCGCCAGTTGCCGCGTCGCCAACCCAAATGGACCACGGGTGCGGCCGCAGCGGAATCATTGGCAATCCGCGCTCGGCGCCGTTGGTTTTCACATAGGCGATGCTTTTGCCGTCGGGAGACCAGCGCGGCATGGCGTCGCGATCAACGCTCGGGTGCAAATAATGGATTGCATCCTTGCCGAAATCATAGATGGCGATAAAGCTGTGATCCCCGCGATTGCTCGTGAAGGCGATTTCATTCCCATCGGGCGACCAGCGCGGGTCGGAGTTGTCTCCGCGCACGTAGCAGAGCTGATGCGCTGCAACAGCTCCTGAAACAGGCGCGATCCACAACGCGCCTCGCGCCGCCCACACCGCAAATTTCCCGTCGGGAGAGATCTGAATGTCTTCGCAGTCCTCTTCTCCGCACTCCATCGTGCCCAGCAAGCGCGGCTGGCCGCTTGCAACGTCCACGGACCACACTTGCTGCTCAGGCTTTTGAACATCGCTTGTGGGATCGGCCACTTCTCCTTCGGAATTCGTTTCACTGCCGCGCGCGTACAGCACGGTCTTTCCGTCCGGCGTGAGGCGAACGCTTGCGATCGCCTGTCCGTCATCCTCGGAATAATGCGTCACCTGACGCGCGGAGAAGTCCGGACCGTCGGCGATCCACACGTTACGCACGCCGCGTATATCGAACGACCACGCCACGCGATCCGCTCCGCTCGCCGCCGTCAGGCTATCGGGAAACGCAAAACTCATGACCTGTTCCAGCGTGAAACTCCCCTGCGCGAATGCCGCGCTCCCCATCATGAAAACGCATGCCACCGCTGCGATAATCGCGACCCGCCATTTGCTCAAGTAGTGCCCGCGTGCCATAAATCACCCCTGATTAGGATTTTGCGCGGGCATAATACGCCCACAGGCGTACAAATAAAAGGAGAGTGTTCGCGGCGGCGCAACGCTGAGGAAGCTTATTTCGCGTTCTGTCGTGCTCGCTAGCCCGCCAGGAACTTGTATTGCGCAGCGGTCAGCGGGACTACGCTCAGGCGGCCTTGGCGTACCAAAGGAGAATCCGCGAAAGTTTTGTTGGCTTTGATCTCCGCCAGCGTTACCGGCTTCAACGCCTCTCCCGCTTTGAGTTTCACTTGCGGGTTCTTGGGATTCGACGTGTCGACAGAAACCACCGTGGCGGTCCCCACGGAGCTCTTGCGGTCGCCGGTTTCATAGATGATCAGCCGGTCGCCCGGCTTCATCGCTCCAAGATTTTTCAGCGCGACCGGATTGTGGACACCATCCCACACGGTGCTTTTGTCGCTCTGCAGATCCGCGAATGAATATTCGGAAGGCTCGGTCTTCAGCAAATAATCCATAAGGCACCTCTCACTGTCGGCGTTAGACTCTCTCGCTATGGCTCAACTTCGCGATCGGTGGGTTCCGGGATTTGCAGAACTCCAAATCGCCCATTCCCTTCCCGTTCGAGCGTCGGCGCATATAGTCCGAGGAATTTGCGCGTCCACCAGTCTCCGGTCGTACGTTTCTCAGCCAAACTGGTAAACCAATACTGCCAGATTACGCAGCGAATTTCCTGCGGCGGCCCACTCGGAAAAGGATTGCTCCGGAAGAGCGCAAGTACTTCGCGACTTCCCAGGAGCAGCTCCTCCTCCGTTCCCAACACGAACTGATATTGCCGCCAACTGCCCAGCGACGCGAACCATAAATTCCAGTCGAAACGCGGCTGATACGGCGCGTAGATTCCCGGCGCGTCATTAACCGCTTGCGGCTTATACCGATAGGGATACGCAGTCCAAGTCTTGCCGCCATCATTGGAGCCCTGGAATTCAATTTCGTAGCGGCCGCGCGTCATCACTCCAAACAGCCCAAATTGATTGGCGATGCGAAACGGCTCCAGCGCCTCGACTGGCGATTGCGGGAGCGGAATATTCGGGCTCAACATTCCGATCATCTGCGTTGAAGTCGCGTAGAAAATCCACGCAAAAAATATTCCCGCAATGGTCATCCAGACCGGACGCAGTGTTCGAGAAAAAGGAGCCCCAGTTTTCCTGGACGCAACGACCGGAGCGGCCACGGGCACTTCAGCTTCTCGCGCATCTTCCGCCCGCATCGCCACCATGATGTGATATTTCCGAAACCACTTCTTCGGCGCAATTTTCGTCAGAAACTTGTCATCCAGCAGCAAGATACCGAGCGCGAGAACAATGTAATTCAGAAACGCATAATTTGCCGTTAGAATCACGCCAATTTCCCACGGTGTCACAATGAAAAAGCAGATCAACCGGAAGCGCCGCGGCAGGAAAAGCATCAACACGATTCCGAGTTCCATCACAATCGTGGCAAGCGCCGTGGCCCAGTGGAACCAGTTCGGCGCGTGCTGAACGTAATATCCAATCCACGTCGGCAGCGGTCCGTTCTGGTAATACTCGTACATCGCGGTGAAATGCCGCCACTCTGGATCGCCGCCCAGCATTTTCGCCATGCCTGATTCGAAGTAGATGCGGAACCACTCCCACAACAGCAGAAAGGTGCACGTGCGCGAAGGAGGGCTGAACGCTCCCCACTTTGGCCGCCAGCCCCACGGCGCAAAAAACAGGCACAAAAAACCCGCTTCCAGCAGCATTCCATCCGACTGATAGCCCGCGAATTCCTGCAGCGTTCCAATGAACGAAAGAAAACACACGAAGCAGATCGCCGTCATTCCGCGAGGACAAATATTCAGAAACAGCAGTACTGCAGCGATCATGCCGATCCAACAGACGATCATCAGCGCGCGATCGGTTGAGCTAATCCAAAACATAGACGGCGCGTACCACAGCTTCGCCAGCCCATGCTCGTATTTGGAGATCGTGTCCAAATACATGTTCGCGGGCAAAATTCCGTTTGGCCCGATCAGTCCTTCGGCTTGATAAACGAGGGAATAAAACGCAGAGAAAAAAATCACGCCTAGCGCGCGAAGAAAAATCCACCGCGGCCCAAGATGGCCCGCTTCGCCGGATTCCGCCCCGAGAAGCCAGTTCGCCGCGCGCAGCCAGCTTTCCATCGCGGCATTATACAGGTGGAACCTCAAGTGGGAATTGTCAGGAAGCGAAGGAATTTGGTGGACGGCAGGGGATTCGAACCCCCGACCCCCGCGTTGCGAACGCGATGCTCTCCCAGCTGAGCTAGCCGCCCACCGAGGCAAACTATTTTAGCAGACGCGCAAGACTCGTCCAATCCGAAGAGCAGCGCGAATCGTGATTCACGATAGTAAGCGTGCACGCGCTTCATGAACGATTCCATCGATCGCGGCCGCATCGCTCACGCTTCCCTGCGCGAAGACTTTGCTTCCGCCGCCTTTGCCGCCGGCCTTCGCCAGCAATTCGCGTAGCAATGCGCCCATATCGCCATCGAGCCCCGCCGATTGCGCGAGCACGATTGCCTTCGCGCTCCGGCTGGCAAGCACAGTTCGCACATTTGGATTTGCCACGAGCTTCGCGGCCAGAATCGCCAAGTAACTCGCGGCCGCATCTTCAAGCACGGCGCTCACAATTTTGCATGTTCCATCCGCAGACGTTTCCGCCGCGCCCGCGAGCAATTCCGCCGCTTCCAACTCCGCGAGCCGCTCCGTGAGTCTCTTCGATTCGCGCTGGTTCGCGCGACGTTCGTCCTGCATCTTGCTGACCATTTGCGGTAGCTCGGCCATTCCACACCCAATCTGTTCCGCCGCGCTGCGCAAAGCTGCCAAATCGCCCCGCGCTGCAGCGAGCGAGCGAAAACCCGCTGTGAATTCCACGCGCCAATTCTGTTTTTGCCGCTCGCATTTGCGAATCAGCAGCATTCCCGCCTGTCCCGTGCGCGAAAGATGCGTACCGCCGCACGGCTGGCGGTCGAATCCCTCGATGTCGATCACGCGCAGCGTTCCCTCGCGCTCCACTTTTTTGCGAATGCCCTGCTGCGCCAATTCCTCTGCCGTCCCGTAGCGAACTGTGATTTCGCGATCCTCGAAAATAATCTCGTTGACTCGTCGCTCTGCCTCGTCCAAATGCCGTGCCACCACGGACGGTGTCGCCAAATCGATGGTCGAAATATCGCGGCCCAAATGAAACGAAACGGTCTGAAATCCGAACAGCTCGATGAATGCCGCAGAAAGCATGTGCTGGGCGGTGTGCTGCTGCATGTGATCGAAGCGCCGCTGCCAGTCGATGACGCCGTGCACTTCAGTTGACACAACGGGCCGCGCGACGACGTGCACAATCTCATCGCCGTGCTCATCCGACACGTCGACTACAGCCACATCGTTCAACTTGCCCGTGTCGAACGGCTGCCCGCCCGACGTGGGGTAAAACGCGGTGCGGTCGAGACGCAAATGCCAGCGGTCGCTGGCAGGCTCGCACGCGATCACGGTCGCGTCGAATTCGCGCAAGAACGCGTCGTCGTAGTACAGCCGTTCCGTCGCCACGTTTCGATGCTCGCTCGCCGAATCCATCGAGCCTCTAAGCGCCGTTTTTCAACGCCTTCTGCCACGCCTCGTTGTATTTGTAGCCGCAACCAGTGTTGAACAGCACGACCACGTCATCGGGCTTGATCCATTTTTTCGCTGCCAGCTTGCGTGCTGCCACAACGGTCGCTGCCCCTTCGGGCGCTGCGTACATACCTTCTTTTGCCGCTAGTTCTTTGCTCGTTGAAAGAATTTCCTCGTCGCTCGCTGCAACCGCCGTCCCATTGCTCTCGCGAATCGCTTGCAAAATCAAAAAGTCGCCTAGCGCTTTCGGCACGCGCAAGCCCGACGCAATCGTCGCCGCGTTTGGCCACATCGGAGCGCTCTGTTCTCCCTTTTCAAATGCATCGACAATTGGCGCGCAGCCGCTTGCCTGTACCGTCACCATGCGCGGACGCTCGCGCCCGATCCATCCCATCTCTTCCATTTCCTCAAATGCCTTCCACATTCCAATCATTCCGACGCCGCCGCCCGTGGGATAAATAATCACGTCCGGCAATTTCCCTTCGAACTGCTCCCACAGCTCATATCCCATCGTCTTTTTGCCTTCGATACGGTACGGCTCTTTTAGCGTGGTCACTTCGTACCATCCATGCTTCTCTTTGTTTTCCGCCACGTACTTTCCGCAATCGGAAATCAAGCCGTCGAGTTTGCGCACGTCCGCGCCGAACGCGCGACATTCCATTTCATTCGCGAGCGGCGTATCCACAGGCATGACGATCACGGCCGGCATTTCCGCCTTCGCCGCGTAGGCCGCCAGCGCTCCTCCGGCATTTCCCGCCGTCGGCGTGGCGAGCGCCTTCGCACCCAACTCCTTTGCGCGGCTCACCGCTGCGGCCATTCCTCGCGCCTTGAAGGAGCCGGTCGGATTGAGTCCCTCATCCTTAATGAATAAGTTGCGCAAACCGATAGCGCTTCCCATTTGCTTGGCATGCAACAGCGCGGTCATTCCTTCGCCGAGCGTCACGCACTCACGTGACGGTAAGACTTCTTCATAACGCCACATCGTCGCCGGACGCGACCGCAGCGCCTCCCGCGTGAGCGTCTTTGCCGCCGCTTTCAAATCATAGCGAGCCAGCAGAGGGCCGCCGCAATCGCATAAATTGCGAAGTTGATTGTGTGGATGGGTTTTCTTGCACTTGGAACATTCCAGATGAGTGATGGATGTTTGCAACGTATTTTTCATAAGGAAAAAAGTCTAGCACATCTGTACGCCGCGTCGCGTTGTGCAATACCCGATAATTTATTTTTTGGAAGACGCATGACGCGGAAAGACATCCGAGCGTGTATACTCACCCGCGCGCCGTGCATCGTATGAGCCCCAAATGTGACACAGGAGATATCGCAATGAACGAACACCCTACCGCAGCCGCCTTCCCTGATCCCAGTCAAATCATGCAGGTCGGACTCAGCTTTTGGGCTTCAAAGACTCTGCTCAGTGCTGTGGAGCTGGGACTGTTCACAGAATTGGCGAAGAAACCGGCGAGTCTTCAGACGCTTACGAACCGTCTCGGCCTCCATCCGCGCTCGGCGCACGATTTCTTGGATGCTCTGGTCGCTTTGGGATTTCTCGTTCGGCAAAATGGCGAATATTCTAATTCTCCCTCGACGGAGTTTTTCCTCGACAGGAATAAATCGACCTACATCGGCGGAATGCTCGAGATGGCCAATTCCCGCCTCTTTCGTTTTTGGAACAATCTGACGGAAGCGCTGCGCACGGGCGAGCAACAGAACGAGTCCAAGGGCGGCGGCGAAAGCCCATTCGTCGCTTTGTATGCCGATCCTGAAAGGCTCGCGCAATTTCTTAGCGCAATGACCGCGATCAGCAATGGAGCGAATCGCCTTATCGCCGCTCAATTTCCTTGGAAAAACTACAAAAGCGCCGCTGACATCGGGACCGCACAAGGTGACTTAGTCGTCCAAGTCACGTTCGCCAATCTGCATTTGACTGGCATTGGATTCGACCTGCCGCAGGTTCGCCCGATTTTCGAGAACTACGTCGCCGCCCACGATCTTTCGTCGCGAGTGAAGTTCCACCCGGGCAGCTTCTTCGACGAGCCGATGCCGCGTGCTGACGTGCTGATGATGGGCCACATTCTGCACGATTGGAATCTGGACGAGAAAAAGATGCTCATTCGCAAAGCGTTTGAAGCTCTTCCCCGTGGAGGCGCGCTCATCGTGTACGACATGATCATCGACGACCAGCGTTCTCAGAACTCCTTCGGCCTGCTGATGAGCCTGAACATGCTGATCGAAACGCCCGGCGGCTTCGACTACACCGGTGCAGATTGCATGGACTGGATGAAAGAAGCAGGCTTCACCCAAACGCGCGCCGAGTATCTTTGCGGCCCCGACTCCATGGTCATCGGCATCAAATAGGTAGCCAACTCGCGCAAATCAGGCCATCCCCACTCTCGAAACTTTTCCTGCGCAGTTCGGCGGCGGTTACAATGTTGCAATGCCCATTCGTCTCATCGCCATGGATATCGATGGCACGCTCCTCGACAATCGCCACGAACTCCCCGACGCGAATCGCGATGCAATTCTCGAAGCCCATTCGCGCGGCGTGGAAATTGTTCTCGTCACGGGCCGCCGCTTCGATTTCGCGCGGCCCATCTCCGAACACATTCCCTGCGAAGTCGCTCTTATCATCAACAATGGTGCGCTGATCAAATCCAAGAATGGCGAAACGCATCTTCGGCGCTTGTTGCCGCGCGCGATTGCTCTCGAGGTCCTTCGTGCGACGCACGAATTTCGTTCCGGCGCAGCCGTGGTCTTCGATAGGCCGCGCGAAAATCAACTCGTCTTCGAACACATCGACTGGAATGACGCTGTCAGCAGCGGCTATTATCAGCGCAATCGCGAATACATCGCGGAATGCGCGCCGCTCGAAAGTTGCCTCACGGAAGATCCCATTCAGGTGATGTTCGTCGGCTCCGCCGCCCGCATGCGCGCCACGCTCGCCATCGTGTGCAGCATGGATTGCTCGCCGCAGTTCGGCCTCGCGCACACCGAATATGAGCATCGTAACCTCAGCATCCTCGATGTGATTTCCAGCGGGTCGTCCAAAGGCGCCGCGTTAGCCGAATGGGCGCGCCGCCGCGGCATTGCTCGCGATGAAATCATGGCTCTCGGCGATAATTGGAACGACCGTGACATGCTCGAATTCGCCGGACTGCCCATCGTGATGGCGAACAGCGTCGCAGAGTTGAAATCTCTGGGCTGGGCCGTTACGCTATCTAACGACGAATGCGGCGTGGCTGCGGCCATCCGCAAACACGTCCTCGACATCAAAGAAACCAGTCGCAAATGAAACAACAGATGAACGCTCTTCGGTACAGCGGCTTCGCTCTTCTGATTTGCCTGTTTGCGGCGCTCCTCCCTCCGGGCGCACGCGCCGATTACGCTGTCCTTCGCGCCGGTCAGAGACTGCATATCAGCGGCTACCTGCGCCAAGGTTCGAAAATTCTGCTCTATGTCGAAGGCGGCAGTGTCGTTGTTGCCTCCAGCGACGTCCTTCGTTTCGAACCGGAAGATACGTTCACGCCAGCGCCTTCCAGTGACGCCGCGAACACACCGTTCGCAGCGCAGATTCGCACCGCGGCCACGCAGAACGGCGTCGACGCGAAGCTGGTCTCCAGCGTGATTGCCGCCGAATCAAATTTCGACTCCCGCGCCGTCTCGCCTAAACACGCGATGGGCTTGATGCAGCTGATGCCTCGCACGGCCGCGGGCTTAACCGTTCGCAATCCGTTCGATCCAGCACAGAATATCGACGCCGGCACCCGCTACCTGAAGCAGCTCCTCGATCAATATCACGGGAATCTCTCGCTTGCGTTGGCTGCCTACAACGCTGGCCCCGGAACCGTCGCGCAATACGGTGGCGTTCCGCCATTCCCCGAGACACGCAAGTACATCCGTAATGTCAAAAAGAAGTTGAGCACGCCGCAGGCCGCGACGACTTTGCCTCTCCAGCAATAATTTCATAGCTTGCTTGATTTATTGTTGCTGCTGCGGCATCTGCGGTTGTTGAGGCTGGTTTGGATTCTGCGGCTGTCCGTTCCCGTTCTGCTGCTGCCCTGTGGGATTCGGCAGCCCTGTCGAAATTGTCCCAATCGTCTGCACTTGCTCCAGCGGATTAAAAATAAATTCCCACCGCTTGTACGTCGTTCCACCCTTGTAAACTTTGATGGAAGGCTTGTCTTCGATCCCGGCAACGCCAATAATAAATCCGCCAATCACCTGCCCGTTCGCATCGGTGGAACCAGACGACTCTTGCACTCCGATTCCGCCCGTCGAGTTCACGCCTTGCGGTGCCTGCTGTCCAAAGAGCGAAGGGCTTCCGGGCTGTTGCATCACCTGCGGATTCTGTCCCGCGAACTGCTGTGGCACTTGCGACGTGCCCAGGTTCTGGCCGAAAGCCCCGTTCGTGGCATTCGTACCCGATGAATCCGTGCCGCCGATCACCGTTCCAGACGGCGCATTCGCACCGTTGTCCGAGTTATCCGAAGTGTCGGTTCCCCCCGGCGCGCCGGTCGGGCCAACACTCATTCCCATTCGCCGTTGCTGATCCAAAAGCGCCATCTGCTGCAACGAGACATATTGAACGCTTCCAATCAATTGCCCCGAAGGCGTCACGTAGATAAATCTCCACGTGCCGTCTTTCGTGTTCATCGGATTTTTGTAAGCTTCGCGCAAAAAGCGAAGTTCGCCGTTCTGCACTTTCACCAACTGGTCAATGTTTGACGGAAATCTCCCAAACTTCTTGTAATAGCGTCCAATCGCCCGCTCGTACTGTTTCCCCCGCCAAATCATATCCGCTTCTCGCGCCCGGCGTCCTTCTGTTAGCGAGTCCAGCACTGCGGTCGAAGCCCCGATGATCACCAGCGCCATCAGGAAAAGCACAAACAGAAGCGCATATCCTTTACTCCCGCGTTCATTCCCGGCGCGATTCTGCGCGGCTACACCGCTCATTGTTGCCCCATCTGCGGCGTATTCGGCCCGCCCGCCCCCGGCTGCGGCAGGGTCAGCGTCGTGCTTCTTCCGGACGAAATCTCCTCAACGTCGACCGTATTGTTCCCAATTTTGACCACGCGGAATTGATTCAGCAGCGTAGCACCCTCGGACAGGACGTAGATGTTATCCGTGTTTGAAAAGCACGCACGCCTCTGTCCCGTTGCGGGGTCGGTCACTATGCCGTAGAAGGTCGCCGGCACGGTCAAGGGAGGCGGTGGCGGAGGAGTCGCCGGAACCTTCTGAGCCTCTTCCTGTGCCTCTTTCTGTGCTTTCACCACCTCCGGTGGCGGCGGAAGCGGCTCCTCGCTGAAAATGTTGCGATGTTGCCCGTTGTACTCCGGCCCGCTCTGCATGTGCGTCAACAAGTCCAGCCTGAGCGAAGGATCCGGCACGTCCAACGGTTCGAATTTCCCGTCATCGGCAGCATGAACGCCCGTAAATACGTCGTCATGCGCATGCCCGGCGTACCATACAATCGGTAACACGACCAGCAGCACGGCCAGCGCGTAGACCTCATATCGGGTTTTCTTCGTCATCGTCACGTTCGAAAATATGTCCGTAATGCAACTTGCAGCTTGACCACCCCCGAATCCTCGGAGGTCAGCACCAGCTTTTCCAAAAGATAAAAATGCGGCGAGCGTTCGAGTCCGTCGATCAGCTTTATCAAACTCTGATAATCGCCCTGCACCGTCCCGGAAATCTCCACCTCCTCCAGATCGCGCTCCTTCATGTCCTTTTCGTGAAGCTGAATTCCGCCCGTCTGAACGTTCGCTTCGCTGGCGATCTTCCCGATGTCCGAAATCACCATTGTGTCGCCAGACGAAACTGGCAGCAAATCTTTCTGGTAAAAATCACTGCACTCTCGCGAGACGTTGGGCAGGCGCGCTTCGATCACGCGGCCCTTCTGAACATCGGCGGCCAGCAGTTTCGCCCTCGCGGCCAACTGAGCTCGCTCCATCGCTTGCGACTCCGGTGCCTCGCTCGCTGCGCGCCAGTTTACGACGATCAGTGCGCCATCCACCGCCAGCATGCACCCGAGCGCGATTTTCACCGCCAATTTCCACTTCCGCGAATTTGGCCGTCCGCTCATGATATGGAATAATGCGCCTCGAGGTTCACCTGCACCCTGTCCATGTTCTTTTCTTTTTGCCCGTGGCTCTCTTGTGTCACGTGCACCTGCGAAAACACCGGCGATGCATCCATCGAATTTAAAAACTTCAGTGCCTGCTCATCATTGACCGCGCTGACGGTCAGCATAACCTCCACCTGCCCACCCTTGTCCATTTGTGGCGAAATACTGGTAACCCGCACCCCCGGCGGCAGAATCTGCTCCAGATCGGCGAACATTTTCGTCCACGGAAATGTTCGCGCCTCGATCAGCCCGTTCAAAAACTGCGACCGCTTCAGCGCTTCCACGGCTTGCGGAGTCTTAAACGTGTTTCGCAGACTTTCCTGTTGGCGCAACGCCTGTCGGATCTGCTCCTGCGAATGGTCGATTTCCGTACGCATTTCCCGGTTGGCGCGCCGGGCATGCACGGCGTGGAGCGCAAGCAAGAGCATGGCCGCCAACGCGACAACTCCCAAAACGCCCGACGCAGCGATAAAGCGCCGGTTATTCTCGAGTGGCGAGGTCGCGAGATTGAATTTTGTTTTCATTCTCTTTATGCGCTCGGGGGCTTATGCCCCGGCATTCATTTGCCATCCGACCAACGGTTCCAAACCTTGCGCAACCAACGACCTTGCCTCGGGACTGAATTCTCCGCTCATTGCTAGTGGATCCGCCGGACAACCCAGTTCCCGTGATAGAGCCTCTCGCAATTCTTCTTCACCCGTTCCGAATCCTGCCACGCACATCTGCTCCACTTTGCCGCCCCAGGTATCCTGATAAAAGGCGACCGCAGGAAAAACTTCGTCAAAAATCGCCTGCGGCTTAAGCCCTTGCGCGTCCATTCCAAGTTCTGTCGAACGGTAAACGCACATCGTTTCGCCGCGCACAATCACCGTCGTCAGGTTTCGTCCGCTCAATCTCGCCAGAAGCGTCGGCCCGCTCTGATTCAATACGGGAAGCGTCGCCAGTGTGGAACTTTGCACCACTCCGGCCAAAAGCCCCTCTTCCTCCAACAACGATTCATATTCCTTCACGATTTTCTGGCGCGCCACCGCCGCCACGATATCCACTTTCCCGTCGCGGCTGGACTGGCGCATCCATGAAAGCATCGCCTCGTCCGCGCTGAACGGCAGGCTTTTCTTCAATCGCCATCTCAGCAGCGGCAAAGCGTCGTCTGCGCTTCGCGGAAACGTATCAAATGGCAAAATAAAAACGCGAATGCTCGGATCCGGCAAAAGTAGCGCAACGTCCGGTCCCTGCCTTGGCACTCGCAAAAGAACGCTCTGAACCGCACCGCGTACTGCCTCGCGGTCCGCGATGTTCGGCTGCGTTGCAGACGGTGTCACCGCACCCTCAGGCAACTGCTCTACTGCAAACGAGATCAGGTGCTCAAGGCCCGTGCCCCATCGCGCCGCCGCTACATGCGTCGACGCGATCTCAATCACCACGCTCGGATGCGGCATCGCGTCCAGCCACGCCGCCACGCCGCCGCGCGCCTTCTTTTCAGGCTGCGCAACCGTGGTCAGGCTAGTCAATGAACGTCACCTTGTTGATTTCGCGCAGCGTCGTAATTCCCGCGCGCACTCGCGAGATGCCCGATTCCCGCAGGAACTGCATCCCCTCTTCCTTCGCGGCGCGCTTGATTTCCGACGTTGGCCGGCGGTCAATAATCATTTCGCGAATCCTGTCTGATAAGTCTAGCAGCTCGCAAATCGCCGTCCTTCCCCGGAAGCCGCTCCCCGAACACTCCAGACATCCCGCACCTTCATAGAGCGGCGTCGTTCCCCATTCAGTAGGATCGATTCCCGACTCGCGCAGCGCCTCCGGCGTATGTTTCACAACTCTCTTACAGCTGGGACAAATCACGCGAACCAGGCGTTGGGCCAGGATGCAGTTCAGCGCCGACACAAAGTTGTACGGCTCGACGTCCATGTTCACGAATCGCCCGATCACATCAGTCACGTTGTTCGCGTGAACAGTTGTAAACACCAAATGCCCCGTCAGCGCCGACTGAATCGCAATCTGCGCTGTTTCGTGGTCTCGAATCTCGCCTACCATGATTTTGTCCGGATCGTGTCGCAAAATCGATCGCAATCCTCGCGCAAACGTTAGCCCTTTCTTTTCGTTCACCGGAATCTGCGTGATTCCCGCCACTTGATACTCAACCGGATCTTCAATCGTAATAATCTTATCTTCATCCGTCTTGATTTCGTTGATTGCGGCATAGAGCGTTGTTGTTTTCCCGGATCCTGTCGGTCCCGTCACGAGCACCATCCCGTAAGGCTCGTGAATGTACCGCCGAAATTTCTTCAAGTCCTCTTCCGCAAATCCCACCACGTCCAGCGTCAAATTCCGAAACTTCTCGCTCAGCGTTTCCTTGTCCAACACGCGCAAGACCGCGTCTTCGCCGTGCACCGACGGCATCACCGAAACACGAAAATCGATGAACCGTCCCTTGTATCGGACGCGGAAGCGCCCATCTTGCGGTATGCGCCGCTCGGCAATGTCGAGCTCACTCATCACCTTAATGCGCGACAGAATCGTCGAATGCCATTCCTTCGCCAGAGGCTGCATCGCGTATTGCAGAACGCCGTCGATTCGGTACTTTACCGCTACTTCCATATTCCGCGTCTCGATATGAATGTCGCTTGCCCTGCGCTCCAGCGCCGTGAAAATCACCGTGTCCACCAGCCGCACCACGGGATTCACGCCGGTATCGCGTGTGAGCTTCTCCATCGAAATGTTTTCGTCGCCGTCCTCGTCGCTCACCACCTGCAGCGTGAAGCCTTCCGTAGCCTGATCCAGCACGCGCTGCGACTGCTCGGTGCGCTTCAGCAAATCGCTGATCTGCGCGGACGTCGCCACTCTGATGTTCAGCTTCTTACCGAGTAATCCCGCGAGCTCTTCATGCATCAGCAGCTGGCTTGGGTCGGACACCACCACTACCAGCGAGTGATCTCGCGACTCCAGCGGCACAAAGTTGTAGCGAAACATCAGCTCAGCAGGAATCGAACGAAATAGTTCCGGATTGATCTGCTGTTCAGCCAGATCGATGAACGGCACGCGATACCGTTCTGCAAGCTTTTGCGTGCGCTCGCGTTCCGCGCTTTCACCTTGTAGTTCCAGATGCGCTTCTTTGTTTGGAGCCGTCATGTTTCCCTACCCCCCTGCCCCTCCGGCCTGAATCGAAAATAGCGGCAGGTACAGCGCTACCATAATGAAAAAGATCAGCCCCGCCATCACGATTAAAACCGCCGGCTCGATTACCGCAATCAACGCGGTCGTCTTCAAGTTCGATTCTTCCTCATAGAAAACAGCCACGCTCGAAAGCATCGGCGCCAGCGCGCCTGAAGCCTCGCCCACTTCAATCATGTCCAGCGCCAAATCTGGAATCATGCGCGTCTCGGCGAGCGACTCATGCAGTGACGCCCCTTCTCTCACGCGCTCCGACGCACCCTCCACTGTTCCGGCCACCAGCCGGCTCCTCAGCGCGTTCGCTGCAGTCGCGAGCGCCGTCACAAGGGGCGTGCCGCCTCGCAATAACGTCGCCAGCGTCCTCGTAAACTGTGCCATCTGAAACTTCAGCCACACGTCGCCCAAAACAGGAACCTTTAGCGTCAAGCGATCCACCGCGATCCCGCCGGTCTTCGTCCTCGACCACACAAACAGAAAAATCGCCCCGAAAACCACGATGCCCGCAGCCGTTAGCAACCACGCGCGATACCCAACCACAATCGCTATCAGGAATTGCGTAGGCGCCGGTAGCGTCGTACCTAAGTCTGCATACAACTTGGCAAATTGCGGTATCACGTAGGTCACCAGATATGAAACGATGCTCGACGCTACGACAATCAAGATCGTCGGATAGATCAGCACGCCGATCAGTTTCTTTTTCAGCCCAGTCGTCGTCCGTTGGTACGCGATGTAGTCATCCAGCACGCCGGACAAATCGCCGCTTTTTTCTCCCGCACGCAGCGCCGTCACATACACCGGAGGAAACATCCCCGAGGCTTCCACTGCATCCGACAGCAGTGCCCCTTCGCGAACCCGTCCGCGCACGTCATTCAGAATCGGACGCATCTTCGGCAATGCCGCGCGGTCAGCCAGCAGATCCAACGCTTTCAAAATCGGCAACCCCGCCTTGATCAGCGTATTAAACTGCTGATTGAAAATCAGGAAGTCACCTGTAGGCAATTTGCGGCTTGACCGCGACCCGCGGACCAGGCGCTCCACGCTCAGGTTCGGCCGCACTCCATACACGTAAAAGCCGCGGTCCGCGAGCTTTTGCCGCGCTTCAGTCTCGCTCTGGGCCGTTTCCAATTGCTGGAACACGTGCCCGGTCGCGTCGCCCACTTTGCAGACAAACTCAGCCATGGTTACGAGTCGCGCCTTATGCCCGATTTACAGTCTTCAGCGAATTTTAGCATACAGGATTTGGCCTGAATCGCTCGTCCGTCCTATTGTGCGTAGCCAGAAACAGCGCATTTGACTTTCCACGGCGGGAGTAGCACTCGGGCTAAGGCACCCCAAGTAGGAATCCGCGAGAGCCTTGAGGGTTGGCTGACTTTATTCGATGTTACTGCGCTTTAACACCGAGCTGCGCATCATCTACGATAGCAACTCCGCGGGGAGGCTCGAAGTGAAATTTCGCCTCTTCAATCGGCGCGTTTTCGTGCCAATCCCCAAAGCGAAAATCCATTTCGATATCTCCGGGCTGCTTCACGTCGAGTCGCACAAGCTGGCTTCGCGAATTCACTTCCAGCAGAACCTGCCGAAATACAGTCTCATCGGCCTTGCGTGGCCCGCAAACCAGAACGGTACCTCCGGCTTCACTGGCCGCCGCGCCGTTATCGCCGGTTGCCGCCGGACCGCCCACTGTCAGGCTGCCGCATAGCCGCTCCAGATTTACCTTCCCGGCCAGCAGCGCCAGTGGAGTCCGCCAATCCGAACTTTCCTTCACCGGCGTGCGGCTCGCCGTATGGTCCGCCGGCACGTAAAACCAAATATTCTTCCCATCGTCGAGATACATTTTCTTTTCGGGCGAATCGTAATCCCATCGCATCCGTCCCGGCTTCTCAAAATAAACCGTGCCACTCTCAACGACGATCCCTGAGCCCCCCGACGTGTATTTCTCGAGGAAGTATCCAGCCATGCTTCGCACGCCGTGGTAGTGCGCTTCAAACGCCGCCGCTACCTGTTTGCCGGATTTCGGTGAGGAACCGCTGGCGTTCGAGAACGAAACTGCGAGGCTTGCAAGGACAAGTACCCAAGGCATGCTTGAAGTTTAGCAGGAAGCGGGTGGGATAGCACTTCGCGGAGCAATCCTTCGAACTCGCTTTACTCAGAAAAAAAGGGAGGGGCTGGCCCCTCCCTTTTTCTCTGTATTTCGAGTTGCGACTACTGGCCCTGTCCGAGCGGAGTCAGCGCTTCGCAAGCCGCTTCCGTTGCCGCCAAGACTGCGCCCGTCGGGTCGGTGTACAGCACGCCCGTCTCATCCGAACAGAACGAACGGTTACCCGTCGTCCCTGGAGTGATCGGCTTCGTTGCGATCACGAAACCAGCATTGCCAGCTGCGCACACACCCGGAGGAGGTGCCGTCGGCGCTCCCGTCGGGGTATAGGTGAATTTGTATCCGCTCTTCTGCGGATTCGCCGTTGCCGGCAACGTGCCCGCCAGAAGCGGGTCCAGCAAGCCGGCCGCGTTGCACGTAGCTGGGGCAGCGGCTGCCGGAGGTCCCAGAGTCGCCAGCGTCGGTTCAAACTGGTTGCCATAGGTCGTGTTATAAGTAATCGAAGCAGTCACAATCGTACGAATCGAACCCACTGCAGACGCTTCGTTCGCCGCCATCTTCGAACGGAGCAAGTTCGGGATTGCAATCGCGGCGATAATCAGGATGATCGCCACCACGATCAGCAATTCGATAAGTGAAAAGCCCTTCTGGTTCTTTCTCATGTCCTCTCCTTGATTATGATCCTAAGCCCAAGAATCTCGTTGGACTCCGTAGCGTGCCGCGGTCTAGTACTGCACGTCCTGAACCATTACATGCCACTCGCCCCAACTGCCGTTCCATCCCTATAAGCTTAATAGTTTGTGTAGCTTATACCTCTGCCCACTTCGGCTTCTACGTAGCGTTCATGGTACCAAGCCAGCCCCCGCAGAAATCGACAAATTCCGTCATACCGCCTTGCCCTTTCTTGCCCCCGGGTACCAGCAAATTGCAACTTAGGCTCGTCCGGCAGGCGACGCAAATTAAATTTCGTACTTTTTCGCGTAATGCCGGAACGACCGATAGGTCATATGCAACAATTCCGCTGCCCGCACACGCACCCCGCCGGAACATTCCAGCGCACCCAACAGGTATGCTCGTTCCATTTCAGCAATATGCTTTTCCAAGTCCAGCCCGCCCTCCGGGATTAGCCGCGTCGATTCCTCCGGAATCTGCCTCTCCGAGAAATGGTTCTGGTAATACATAATGATTCGCTCCGGCAAACCTTCCAACGAAATCCTCTTCTCTGTCTCCAGCGCCACGGCCCGCTCAATTGTGTTTTCCAATTCGCGGACGTTTCCCGGCCAATCATACGCTTCCAGCCGTTCCATCGCTTTTGGTTCGATGCCTTCAATCTTCTTTCCGGTCGTATTGCGAAAACGCTCCAAAAAGTGCCGCGCCAGTAATGGAATATCTTCGCGCCGTTCCCGCAGCGCCGGCAAGTGCACCGGAATCACGCTCAATCGATAATACAAATCCTCGCGGAAACGCCCTTCCGCAATCTCTTTCTCCAAATGCTTGTTCGTCGCGGCGATTACGCGGACATCCACATCCACTTCTTCCGTGCTTCCGACCGGCCGTACTTTCCCTTCCTGCAGCACGCGATACAGCCTCACCTGCATCGTCGGACTCATGTTCCCGATTTCGTCCATGAACAGCGTGCCGCCATCCGCAGCTTGGAACAGTCCAGAGCGATTCTCATTCGCTCCTGTGAATGCACCCTTCACATACCCAAACAGCTCCGACTCCAGCAGCGTCTCCGGGAACGCGCCGCAGTTGATCGTGATGAATGGCGCCTTCGCGCGCACGCTATTCTCATGAATTGCGCGTGCCACCAGTTCCTTTCCCGTGCCGCTCTCTCCGGTGATCAGCACACGGCTCGATTGCGGCGCAATCGTTTGGATCAGCTCGAAGATCGTCCGCATCTTCGGACTTCCGCCCACAATATTGTCCAGGCCTGTCAGCCGCCGAAGTTCACGCCGCAAGATCCCAGCCTCTTTCTTCAGCTTCAGGCTTTCCGCCACCTGCTGCACTGCTGGCCGCAATTCGTCCAGCAGCTTGTCGCCTTTAATCACGTACCGGTCCGCTCCGAAATTCACTGCTTCAATCGCCGTTCCAATCGTGGGCACTCCCGTGATCAGGATAAAAACCGTCGCTGCGGACATCTCTTTCGAATACCTCAGCAAATCCACTCCGGTCATGTCCGGCATGCGGATGTCCGAAATCACGATGTCGTAGATCTGTGATTCCAGCCGCCGCTTTGCAGCGTCGCCATTGCTCGCCACTTCGACGCGATGCCCTTCTTTTCTGAACGTGATTTCCAGCAGCTCGCAGATCGACTTTTCGTCATCCACGACGAGCATGTGTGCCATTTGTCCTCACTTCCATCCCATCGCAGCAGGTTGTGACGCCGGCGCGCGATTCGCATGTTGATGCGCAGCCGGAAATTCCATCGCTCCCAGTCGCGGCAGTTCGACCACAAATTCTGAACCGTGGCCCGGCTCGGATTCCACGCGGATCCGCCCTTCATGCGCTTGCACCACTTGATAAACAATTGCCAAACCTAACCCCGTGCCTTTTGGAAATCCCGACTGGAACGGCTCGAACAGTTTCGTCGCCTGCCTCGCGTCCAAACCGACGCCAGTGTCCCGTATCCCGATACGCACCCAGTCCTCATCCGCATTCAACTTCACTGTCAGCATCCCGCCATTGGGCATTGCTCGCAGCGCGTTATTGCAGAGGTTCCAGATCACCTGCTTGATGCGGTCGCGGTCGACCCGCGCCATCGCGCGCTCTACAGCAAACTTTCGCTCGATCCGGTATTTCCCCTCTGCGCTCTGCTCTCGTTCGATGAGCGTCAATGCCTCATCGATCAACGAGTGCACGTCGCTTCCCAGGAACGAATACGCCTTGTCACGCGAGTAATCCAAGAAGTCGGTAATGATCTGATTCAGCCGCTCCGATTCTCGCCCAACGATTTGCACGAGCTTCTTGTCGTCCTCGTCGAGAGGTGCCAGCCGCACCAATTCCTTCAGCGCCCCCGTCATTGCCGTCAGAGGCTGACGAATTTCGTGAGCAATCGCCGCGGAAAGCCGGCCCACCGCGGCCATCCTGTTTTTCGTTTCGACCTCGCGCTCCAGCCGCTTCAGTTCCGTCAAATCCTGAAAACTGAAAACATATCCGCTCACTCCCTGCTGCCCCGTTTGCAGCGGAGATACCGACACGCCCAAAAAACGTTTCTCTCCCGTCGGCGTGTGAAACTCCGTCTCCTTCCGCGAGGCCATGAATCCCGCTTCCGTATCTGCATCCGTCAGCCAGAATCCAGGGAGCACTTCGCGAATCTGCTTCCCGATAAACGCCGCCGGCGAAATCCCCGCAATCTCGCCGCCGGCGTGATTCACCAGCAAAATCTTTCCCTCCAGGTCCGTCGTAATCAATCCTCCGCGCATCGATTCGATAATGTTCTCGTTGAACGCTCGCAAGTCGCGCAGTTCCTCACGCTTCTCTTCCAACTCAACGCCTTTGCTCCGCAGCATATGTGCCAGCAAGCTTCCCAGGTACGCCACCGCGAGAAACCCCAGCAGGTTGCTCAACACCCAGAATTCCAGCGCCCTCGCCGTCGGCGTCGCCAGCGACGTCCTCGGAATCAAGCCATATTCCGCAAGCTCCACCAGCGTTCCCAGCAGCGCGAACGCTCCTCCCGCAGCCAGAAAAACTCCGCGCCGCTCAAACAGCACGCTGGCCATTAAAATCGCCAGCAGATACAGCGAAATGAAATAACTCTCATGCCCTCCGGTCGAGTACACCAGGCCAGTAATCAGAATAATGTCCCACGTTACTTGCAGCGGCGCGTGCCAGCGCGCCTGCGGAATCCACCGCAACAAGATCACAAAGCAAACTGCCAGGAAATACCAAAGAAGAATCACAGAAACAAAATACTTCGCCACAAGCGGGATCGGTGTGAGCTGGCGCACTGCCAGCACCACGGCAAGAAGAAAAGAGATAACCAGGAACCGCACTCGTCCCAGCCATCCCAGCCATTGCGTCGTATTTTGCGTGAGCTCCATCCCCGGTTATCCGTGAAGTCCCCCACCGCAGGAGTCCAGCTCGGTCGCGCTCCGAGTGAGGAGTCGGAACGGCTCTCGACTCGCGTGCGAATCGAAAGCCGCCCGTCCCGAAGCCCTGCAGTTCCCCCCAGGCAAATCGGCCTAGCCGCCCGTCGCCAGTTTTCCAATCAGCGAGAACAGTGGCAGGTACATCGAAATCACAATGCCTCCGACCACGATTCCCAAGAACATAATCATGATCGGCTCCATCAACGTCAGCAGGTCTTTCACCGCCGCATCCACTTCGTCCTCGTAGAAGTCAGCGATCTTCTGCAGCATCGCATCCATCGCGCCCGTCTGTTCGCCGACCGCGATCATCTGCGTCACCATTCCCGGAAACACTTCCGTTTCCTTCAATGGATCCACCAGCGAACGCCCAGCTTCGACCGCCTTTCGAGTTTTTTGGATAGCGCGCTCGATCACTGCGTTGCCGGAGGTTTTCGCCGTGATGTCCAACCCCTCCAGGATGGGCACGCCGCTCGAAATCAGGGTTCCCAAAGTCCGCGTGAACCGGGCCACCGCAATCTTCCGCAGAAGCATCCCGATAACGGGAAGCTTCAGCAATCCCGCGTCAATCGCCATCCTTCCTTGCGGCGTCCCATACCACACCTTCATCGCAAAGGCGCCGCCCACGATGAACACCACGACCAGCAATCCCCAAATGCTACCCACGAAATTGCTCAGCACGATTACGATGCGCGTGGGCAGCGGCAACTCCGCCCCCAAACCCGCGAACAACGTGATAAAGATCGGCACCACCTTCCACAGCAGCAGCGCAATCACGCCCGCTGCGATGCCCATTACCGCCGCCGGATAAATCATCGCCGACTGCACGGCGCGCTTCAGCTTCACGTTTTTTTCAATGTATGTAGCAAGCCGCTGCAGAATCGTGTCGAGAATACCGCCCGTCTCGCCCGCCTCCACCATGTTGTGGTACAGCGGGTCGAACACCTTCTCGTACTGCTTCATCGAAGATGACAGCGTCGCGCCGCCCTCCACCGACGACCGCACGCCCGTGAGAATCTTCTGGAAGCTCTTGTTCTCTTGCTGTTGAGCGAGAATTTCCAGGCACTGCACCAGCGGCAGTCCGGCGTCGATCATCACAGAGAACTGTCGCGTGAACACCGCCAGTTCTTTGTTTTTGACCTTGTCGCCGCCGAAGGACGGAATCGAGAATTCCTTTCCCTTTTCCGACACTTTGCTGACGTTGATCTGCTCGCGCCGCAGCACGTTCTGCAGCTCGGCCTTCGTCGTCGCGGTGCGTTCCCCCGTTACTTTCGTTCCCGCTCGGTTGACTCCGGTGTATGTGTAGACCGGCATTTGCGTTGCCTCCTGTTTCTTTTTCCTCGAGTTCGTTTACCGCTTACCTAGAGTTTTTCCAGCCATCGCGGGCGAAGTGACTCCGCGATTAATCAAATCCTGCAGTTCATCGGGATTCGATGACCGTAAAAGCGCTGTCTCCATGCTGATCGTTTTCTGGAAATACGCGTTCGCCAAAGACTGATTGAACGTCTGCATTCCCGTCGTACCCGTGCCTGTTTGCATGGCCGAATAAATCTGATGAATTTTGTCCTCGCGAATCAGGTTGCGGATTGCCGCGTTCGGAATCAGGATTTCCATCACCATCGCGCGCCCTCTTCCGTCCACTCGCGGCAGGAGCGACTGGCAGAGAATTCCTTCCAACACCATCGAAAGTTGCGCGCGCACCTGCGGCTGCTGGTGCGCTGGAAAAACGTCGACGACACGGTTGATCGTGCTCGCCGCCGAATTTGTGTGCAGCGTCGCGAACGTCAAATGGCCCGTTTCCGCGATTCGCAGCGCCGACTCGATTGTTTCCAGGTCGCGCATTTCGCCGATCAGCACTACGTCCGGGTCTTCGCGCAACGCCGCGCGCAGCGAATTCGAAAACGAATGCGTGTCCGAATGCACTTCGCGCTGGTTCACCAGACATTTCTTGTGGTTGTGCAGGAACTCGATCGGGTCCTCGATCGTAATCATGTGCTCTTCGCGTTCGTTGTTGATCTTGTCCAGCATCGCCGCCAGCGTCGTCGACTTCCCCGAACCCGTCGGCCCCGTCACTAGCACCAATCCGCGCGGTTTGTCGCACAGCGACTTCACCACCGCCGGCAGCGCCAGCGCGTCGAAGCTCTTGATCTCCCACGGAATCGTTCGGAACACCGCTGCTACCGCGCCGCGCTGATGGAAAATGTTTCCGCGGAACCGCGCCAGGCTCTTCAATCCGAACGAAAAGTCCAGTTCCAGGTTTTCTTCTAAGCGGTGCTTCTGTGCGTCCGTCAGAACGCTATACGCCAGCGCCTTCGTGTCCGCTGCCGTTAGTGGTGGCATGTCCAGCGGCCGCAAATGCCCGTGCACGCGCACGCGCGGCGCGCTGTTCGTCGACAAATGCAAGTCGCTCCCGCCCATCTCAATCATCTTCTTCAACAGCTCGCTCAGCGGAATCGTCGCCATCTCTGCTCCTTAGCTTTACAGCACCGTCTCGCGTACCACTTCTTCCAATGTCGTCATGCCCGCCGCGACTTTAATCAGCCCGCTTTTTCGCAGCGTAATCATTCCGCCCTCCAGCGCCTTTTTCTTCAACTCCAGCGCCGAAGCGCCCACCAAAATCAATTCCTTCAAGTCATCCGTCACTTCCATCACTTCGTAAAGCGCTACGCGTCCTTTGTAGCCCGTGTTGTTGCACGTCCCGCAGCCGCGTCCGTGATAAATCGTTATGGTCTTCGATTCTTCCTGCGTATAGCCTGCGTCCACGAGCGCCTGCGGAGTAATCTGCATCGGCTCCTTACATCCTCCGCAAACGCGCCGCACCAACCGTTGCGCTGCAATTAAGTTCACCGAAGTCGCCACCAGGAACGGCTCAATTCCCATGTTCATCAACCGGCTGATGGTCGACGGCGCGTCGTTTGTGTGCAGCGTCGAAAGCACCAAGTGGCCCGTCAACGCCGCTTTCACCGCAATTTCCGCAGTCTCGAAGTCTCGAATTTCGCCGACTAGAATGATGTTCGGGTCTTGCCGCAAAAACGCGCGCAACGCCGACGCAAAGTTCAGTCCGATCTGCTCCTTCATCTGCACCTGGTTGATTCCCGGCAACTGAAACTCGACCGGATCTTCCGCCGTCATGATGTTCGTGTCCGGCGTATTCAGCCGCGCCACTGACGAATAAAGCGTGTTCGTCTTGCCCGATCCGGTTGGCCCCGTCACCAGCACCATTCCATACGGCCTCAAAATCGATCGCGTGAACTTGTCCAGCGACTCTTTCTCGAAGCCCAATTTCGTCATGTCCAGCCGCAAATTTTCTTTGTCCAGCAACCGGAGCACGATTTTTTCGCCGAAGAGCGTTGGCACCGTGGAAACGCGGAAGTCCAATTCCTTTTTTTTTCCATCCTTTGCGTACTTGATCATGATGCGGCCGTCTTGAGGCAGCCGCTTTTCGCTGATGTCCAGTTTGGCCATGATCTTAATGCGGCTCGTAATCGCATCCCTTAACTTCAGCGGCGGCGACATCACGTTCTGCATCACACCGTCAATGCGGAACCGCACGCGATACTCCTTTTCGTACGGTTCTACGTGAATATCGCTCGCTCCCCGCTTCACCGCGTCCGTCAAAACCAGGTTCACCAGCTTGATGATCGGAGCTTCTTCCGCCGCCTTTTCCAGCGCCGCCAGATCCATTCCCTCAGCGTCTTCTTGTGACAGCTCCAGCGCCGCTTCTTCGTCGGCAAGGTCCTTCATCACCTTGTCGAGCTCTTGCACGCTCTCGATTGCGCCGTAGAACTTTCCGATCGCCTCCACGATCGCCGTTTCCGACGCCACCACCGGCTCCACGTTGAATCCGGTCATGAACTTGATATCGTCCATGGCGAAGACGTTCGTCGGATCCGTCATCGCAATCGTCAGCGTTGATCCCACGCGCGACAACGGCACAATCTGGTACCGCACCGCCGTTTCTTGTGGAATCAGCTTGATGACTGTGGGATCCACTTCGTAGAACTTCAAATTAATGGAGGGAACGCCGTACTGCCGCGAAAGCACTGCCGTGATGTCTTCGTCACTGACAATGCCTAGTTTCACTAGGCACGTGCCCAGCCGCCCGCCTTCTCTTTTCTGGTATTCGAGCGCCTGCTTCAACTGATCTTGTGAGATCAGGCTGTCTCGAACCAGTATTTCACCCAAGCGCGACGACATTCATGCTCCCGGCGCACAGCTTCGCGGAAAATTTCTAAACAGAACGCAACCTTAGCATGCGCGCAACTGGGAATCGCGCTTCCCGTTCCGAGTCGTTCTGTAACAGGAACCTGTACACTCGTACAGGCGCTCAACTATTCCAATTGCCATTTCTTGTCTGAGCGTTTTTTGCTCGCGCTTCGATCGATTTGCACTTGTTGATTTCTGCGCGTGCCGTTTGGTCTCTCCGGCGCGTTTTGATAGTCTCAGCAGTTATGCCGATCAGATTCGATGCTAAGGCGTTGTACGAAGCTCTGGACGCGCAACGGGGCTCGCGTGGAATGTCTTGGCGGCAGGTGGCCTCGGAGATCGGCGTCAGCGTATCAACTCTGACTCACACCAGGCAGGGCGGCCGCATGGAAGTCGACGGCATGCTCGCCATGGTTCGCTGGCTTGATCGAACCGTCGAAAGTTTCACCCGACAAACGAAGCATTAGCCCATGCGTGCTACAGAAACGCTTCAAACTTCACCCGAGCGAAAGCCCAAACGAAGAGATTACCGAAACTTTTGGCTGAAGGAGACCGCAACGCATCCTACAAATATGTCTCTTCCTGCGCCGACGCTCGAAAACCACCTTCCCTCATATTACGAAGCTCTTTCTCAAAAGCTCGGCCCGCAGAATTGGTGGCCGGCTCGCACTCCCTTTGAAATCATCGTCGGCGCCATCCTCACTCAAAATACCTCTTGGACCAACGTCGAACGCGCCATCGCCAATCTCCGCCGCGAACGCCTCCTCACTCCTCTCGCCCTTGAACGCATTCCCTTCGCGCGTCTCGCTTCGCTGATCCGCTCTTCCGGCTACTTCCGCCAAAAGACGAAAAAACTGAAAGCCTTCGTTCGCTTCCTTCGCGCCGAATACTCTGGCTCTCTTGCTCGAATGTTTGAAACTCCCACCCTCGAACTCCGCGAAAAACTTCTCGCCGTTCACGGCATCGGCCCGGAGACCGCCGACTCCATCCTTCTATATGCGGGTCACAAAGACGTCTTCGTTGTCGACGCTTACACCAAGCGCATTTTTTCGCGCCACGGCTTCGTCCCTGAGGACGTGCCCTACGAGGAACTCCGCTCCAAAATTGAAGCTGCGCTTCCCCGCGACGTATCGCGTTACAATGAGTTTCATGCGCTCCTCGTCCAGGTCGGCAAGAATTGGTGCCGCCCGCGCGACCCGCGCTGCGCCGAGTGCCCCTTGCATCCTTTTTTACCCAGGGCGTCCTCTGTGAAGGGGTTCGGCGATACAAAAGTTTCATAGCGCAAGGCTTTGCGCCTTTCGCGAAGTTCTGCGGCTCTTGGACAGGAACTGGCACAGACTTCAGCCTGTGCAGCTTTGCAGTTTTACAGAAACTCGATGGGGCTGACAAAGCTTCACTGATTGTCATTCCGAGCGAGTCCCGGTTGCCGTTACCGGGACGACGAGGAATCTGCAGTTCGGGTCTGACAGGACTTAATGGCCACTAACAAAAATTGGATGCGTCGTCTCTGGCTCGCATTCGGCGGCCTTCTTGTCGCCATGCTTGCCGCCGCCATCTTCACGCTTGGCTCGCTCAACACGCCCGTCCGTCCGCAGGACGTTCACGGCGCGATCGTTTTCTTCGCGCTCTCCACTTTCATCGCCATCGCTTTTCTCGTCTTCGGACTGATTCTCCTCCGTACGATCCTTCGCCTGGTCGCCGAACACCGCGCTGGCATTCTCGGCTCGCGCTTCAAGACAAAAATGGTCCTTGGCGCTATGGGTGTTTCTCTTCTTCCCGTAGTCTTCCTCTTCTTCTTCAGTTACGGGCTTCTGAATCGCACCATGAACATCTGGTTCCCCAAACCTCTCGAAGACGCCAATGAACAGAGCCGCGCGCTCATCGCTGAAATGAGCACCAAAGAACGGGTGCGCCTCGACGCGCTGGCTCAAAGCGTCGCCGACTGGCTCTCCGCTCCGGCGCGCAAGAAACATGATCTGCGCCATTATGTCACTCGCTCCGACTCCGAATTCGACGTCGTCTGGACCACTAACCACGACGGCGCCGAAACCGCCAGCGTTCCCGCTTATTCACCCACGGCCGCATTCCATCGCGTCCTCACTTTGCCCAGCGGCTCCGAGGTCTGGCAAATCGGCCACGGCCTTTATATTTCTGGCCGCGCTCCTTTCGAAGCCGGCTCCGTTATGGTCGGACGCAACATCCCTGACGATTTTCTCGATCGGCTGAACTACATCCAAAAAGACAACGTCACCTACAATGCTCAGTATCAGGAACTCCGCTCATTCAAGCGCGAGATTCTTCTCGGCCTATTGCTCATCACTCTGCTTCTTCTTTTCGCCACCACCTGGGTCGGACTGTTTCTATCGAAGCGCGTCACTGTCCCGATTCAAGCTCTCGCCAAAGCCACCCAGCAAATCTCCCGCGGCAATCTCGATTACCGCATCACTACGCGTGCCCACGACGAACTTGGCGTCCTCGTCGAATCCTTCAATCAAATGACAGGCCAGCTCGGGCGCTCCCGCAAACAGATCGACGATTTCACTTCCAGCCTTCAACAAGCTGTCGAAGAAATCGAGAGCCGCCGCAAACTGACGGAGACCATCCTCGAGAATATTCCCACTGCCGTTCTGTCTCTCGACTCCAATGGCGCGGTCAATCGCATTAACTCCGCCGGCGTCGAAATGTTCGGCCAGCAGTCAGCGTCTATCACTTCGCTTTCTGAACTTCTCGGCGCTGACGCCGCTCGTCACGTTCTGCATCTCATGCGCCGATCCGCGCGCATGGGCGTCGCTTCGCAGGAACTCGAAATTTCCACCGCCGGCCGCCTGCATCACGCCGCCGTCACCGTCAGCTCGCTCGGCTCCAGCCGCGCCCACTCCGGATTCGTCGTCGTCATCGACGACGTCACCGAACTTCTCCGCGCGCAAAAAGCCGCTGCCTGGCAGGAAGTCGCGCAGCGCATCGCCCACGAAATCAAAAATCCGCTCACGCCAATTCAACTCTCCGCGCAGCGCCTCTTGCGCCATCTCGAACGCTCCGCGCCTTCGCGCCGCCGCGATGATCGCGCGAACGAACTGCCCGCGCTTGTTTCCGAATGCGCCCGCCTCATCGAGCGCGAAGTGCAAACTCTCGAATCTCTCGTCAACGAATTTTCGCAATTCGCGCGCTTCCCTGCCGCGCGCCTCGCTCCCGCGGATGTAAACACTATCGCTTCGCAGGCCCTCGACGTTTTTCGCGGCCGCCTCGACGGCATTGCGCTGCAACGCGATTTAGCTCCCGCGCTTCCCATCGTCAAAGCCGATGCCGAACTCATTCGCCGCGTCATCATCAATCTTGTCGACAATGCCGCCGAAGCCCTCGAAGGCGCCACGCTTCGCACCATCTCCGTCACAACCCGCCTCGCAAGCAACGGCGACGCGGTCGAAATCGAAGTTGCCGACACCGGCCACGGCATCTCTCCCGAAGACAAAGACAGACTCTTCCTCCCGCATTTCTCCACTAAAGATCGCGGCACCGGCCTCGGCCTCGCCATCGCCAGCCGCATCATCGCCGAACATCATGGCACGCTGCGCGTCGAAGACAATATTCCCTCCGGCGCGCGCTTCCTGATTCGCCTCCCCGCCGTCGAAGTGCCCGCGCCCCAGCCCAGCGCCCAATCCTAAAAGCGCCTCCTAACACAGTTTCTTTTCGTGCCTCGCCCCGTTCTTTTGCGTTGTCATCCCGAACCCGTTCGCCTCCTCTTAGCAAACGGTGTGAGGGACCTGCTGCTGCACTTAGGCGTGGAGATTGACACGCTGCTGGTGCCACGTCGGATGTGGAGAACTGATAGATAGAGTGCCTTCAGCGGCTTGCTAGGACAGCGACAGGTTCAGCCGTTTGCGGCGCGCTAATCTGTTCCTGTACGTTCTTGCGGAAGACCAACGGTTTCGCAATAGTCTTGAACGGCTCTTTCGTGCCGCCCGTTCCGGTCACAATGATTGTGCCATAATCAAATATTCTCGCCGTAATGCCTTGAGCGACACCGATGCCTTCGACCTTTGGAAGTAGAAGCTCCAGGGAACGGCGACTGAGCACACCCACTTTGATGAGCACTCGTTTGTTGGTCACACCGAACTCAGAAGTTCTTATGCGAATGTAAGCTACTAAGCCCAAAGACGCGGCAATCAGTAAAAGCAGAATCGCACCGACCCAGGCTCCGGCAAGCAAGATGATTAAGTCGAAGAAAGCAAAAAACGCAGCCCAGCCGTAAACGATCTTGTGCAGTCTCGCCCTGTAGACCACGCGCTCACCAGTCATCAGGTTTTCATCAATGTAGCTCATTGAAGTGCTCCCTCGATTAGTTTCGTCAGTTCGTGTAATGCAGCATCGCTGAAAGTTGAATAGCTTTCGGCGAAAGCAGCGAAAACCTGTTGTTGAAGATGAGGTAATACGTCGCGCCCTGAGACGGCAATGTCGCGGAGATTTTGCCTTCGGTCAGACGCCCGCTGTTGAAATACGTTGTGACCGCGTGATTGTTCTGCCAGTTCACGAAGCCGTCTTGGTCAAGCAGATAGACCTCGATATCGTTGCCTGCTCCGCCCGACGCCTGAAAATGGCCGTCGATCCAAACATTCGTAGAGTTGAATGGCACGTCGAACTTGTAATAGCTGTAGGAGAGTTGCTTCACGGTGATAGCGGTGTTGGCGATTACCGCTTGTCGCGGCTGCGCTCCCACGGAAGCCATGTGTTTTAGAAGAGCGGCGTCGTTTGTCTGATTGGGTGCAGTTATTCGCGCAACAGCGAACAAAAGAATAATCACCAGCCCGACGACAACAACAGCGAGAAAACCTCGGCGAACGGAAACACTACGCGGCTTGACGCTGGCATGAGAAGCAGATTGAGTGGCCCCGCACTTCGAGCAGTACTGAGACTCTTCGGGCAGTTCTGTGCGGCATTGCGTGCAAAACATTTTTGCCTCCCCACCTGTTCCGACGATGGTGCGGCAGAAGCGGCACGACGGCAATGTATCAGATGCGTTGCTTGTCTTGAATATAACTATGACTTAATACAAGCTTTTATATTCTGTCCCGTCGGAATCGTTCACCCCATAGTCCACGACGCACTCGATTTCTTCGTCGCCCGACAAGCTACTGTGCCAATCGCAGGCCGCACCCGTACTAGGTTTCGCGTATCCGAAGGCGATTGCGAACTTCCTCCGTCAGCATGCCAACGAACTTGATCGCGAGTCGTTCGGCGCATCGCTGACAGGCAACTCTGGCGATGTCTCGCACAAGCAAACAGCTCGTTTCTGCGCTATGCTGAATGCTTCATGCCCGCGTCTATTCTTATCGTTGATGACGAAGGCGGAATACGCCAGTCGCTTGGATCGCTTCTCCGCGACGAAGGCTATGAAGTCGAGGCTGTCGCGTCCGGAGAAGAATGTCTCGCCAGCGTCGACCGCCGCCCGTTCGATTTGATTCTTCTCGACGTGTGGCTTCCCGGCATCGATGGCCTCGTCACTCTCGAACGTTTGAACGACCGCGAAGCGATTCCGATGGTCGTGATGATTTCCGGTCACGGAAAAATTGAGACAGCTGTTCGCGCAACCAAACTCGGCGCTTTTGATTTCATC